>Ga0209425_10003441_pt1 | contig 16780 bp, 18 predicted proteins | sample COG_05_FD_184749 | JGI IMG/M metagenome (GOLD analysis project Ga0209425, IMG submission 184749) | Pelagic Microbial community sample from North Sea - COGITO 998_met_05 (SPAdes) (version 2) | ecosystem: Environmental > Aquatic > Marine > Neritic zone/Coastal water | place: Helgoland, sampling...
ATAAAATCTAACTAGGATTTTGTTTTAAAAATTTGATATATTCTACAACTTCATCAAATCTTTTATCAGGAATTTCTTTATAGCTTGAATTAAAATGATCTTTGACACATATGGCTACATGTGCATAAGGGTTTCTTCCTTTTGGATGGTTTGGGTGATCAGGCAATTGTCCAATTAAATAATTACCAGATTCCTGTATTATTTTCCAGAGTTTTCGCCTATTATTTTCATTCATTATTTCATAGTATAATCAAAAATAAATTATTAAAATATAAAAAAACTTATATATTTATAATAATTGATCTAATGAAAAATTTTTACAAAAGAAAAAAAAATTTATTTTTCACACATCAGTTCTATTTATAATTTTAATCAAGATGAATTATGTTTCAAATGAATTAACTATAATAATAGTTCTTTTTGAAGAAGATGATGAACTAGTTTTTAATTGTTTGAAAAATATTCAAAATTTTAGAGTCATAATTGTAGATAATGCAAATAATAATAATCTAAAAAAAAACATAGAAAAAAAATTTGATATTCAAAATTATATTCTTAATAAAAAAAATGTTGGGTTTACCAAAGCAGCAAATCAAGCAATTAAATTTTGTAAAACAGAATATATTTTAAACATTAATGCAGATTGCTTCATTGAGGAAAATGGGATATTAAAACTTCTTGATTGTCGAAAAAATTATCAAGATTGCTTTATAACAGCCCCTACGTTCTATGATGATAACTTTAATTTGGCATATAATGCTGATTATTTTGAAGAAAAGAATATGCCAAAAAAAATATTAAATTTAGAAGGAGATGTGTGTGTTGATCAAGTATTAGGCTCTGCATTTTTATTTAAAAAAAAAGATATAGAAAATATTAATTTTTTAGATGAAAATTTTTTTATGTATTTTGAAGATAGTTATTTATGTCAAATTGCAAAAAGAAAAAAAAAATCAGTAATTCAAATTTTTGATGTCAAAGTTAAGCATATACATGGTAGAAGTAAAGTTAAGAATCTTTTTAAAAGAACTTTTATTCGAAATTATCATTTCACCCATGATCAACTATACTATTATTATAAGATAGGTTTAAAGAATGAAAAATATCTTTATCTTAAAAAAAAAATACCAAACTATTTCGTAAAGATGTTTTTAAATTTAATTATTTTCAGACTAAATAAAAGTATTTATTATTTTTCTCTCATAAAAGCTTTTTATGATTTCAACAAATTGATTAATTCAATATCAAGAAAATAATTATAAATAAACAAACATTTAACTAGTGAAAAAAATTAAGATTCATATTAGAAATAATCATTGGAAAGAAGGTTATTTGCCTTGTAGCCTTGAAGGTGAAAAAAATAACACGATTACTAAAGAAGAATTTGAGAGAGTATTAAATAAAAATCCAGATCTCAAATCAAAAATAGAGTATTTAATTGATTGGGATGATGAAAATTTTACCTCATCAATGAAAGAGGCAGATATTTTACTTGCATGGCAATTTCCTACTAAAAGTTTAGTTGAGATTGCCCCTAAACTCAAATGGATACATGTTATTTCAGCTGGCGTTAATCATTTGTCCCCTTTTAATTGGATAAAAGGTAATTTAATTTTAACAAACAGTAGCGGAGTACATGCAAAAAAAGCAGGTGAGTTTGGTTTAATGAGTATTTTAATGTTGCAGAATCAAATGACCAAAATAATTACTAATCAAAAAAAAAAAGATTTTGTGTCATTATTAGGAAAACCAATCGAAGGTCACAAAGTAGTTGTAGTTGGAACTGGTTCCTTAGGTGGCTCAATGATAAAACATATTAGTAAACTTGGAGCCGAAGTTATAGGAGTAAATAGAAAAGGTAAAAGTGTTGAAGGTTGTTCTAAGATTATAACTTTTGATAAAATTGATGAAGTTTTAGAAGAAGCAGATTTTTTATATTTAGCTGTTCCTGAAACTGAAGAAACTAAGGGTTTAATTAATAAAAAAAGATTAGATAAGTTAAAATCAACATGTGGAATAGTTAATATTGGTAGACAGTCTGTTTTGGATTATGCAGCTTTAAAAATAAAATTAGAAAAGAATGAAATAGCAGGTGCTATTTTAGATGTATTTTCTCAAGAACCAATTCCAAAAGATTCTAAACTTTGGGATGTTCCTAATTTAATAATTACTCCTCATATTTCCTCAGATACTGAAGAAAATTATATTAAAATGGTATTAAAAATTTTTTTTAAGAACTTAAATCTATTTTTAGAAAAAAAAAAACTTATAAATCAAGTCGATAAAAAACTAGGTTATTAAATTTAATTTAAGCGGCCTAAATAATTGACCATTACAACACCAATGATGATCAAGACAATTCCTATAATTCCATAAATATTCGGAACTTGATTGTATTTGATTAATGCAAATAGCACGACCCCCGTTACTGTTAATCCACTGTATGTTGAGTAAGCAAATCCAACCGGAAGTGTATTCATTGCTTTTGCAATACAAAACATAGTCACACACATAAACAAGATACATAAAATTGATGGAGCTAATTTAGAAAAACCCTCAGATACTTTTGCTAAACTATTGGAAGCTATCCCACAAGATATTCCAAGAATTAGAAATAAATATCCAAATAAAGGTTTCATAATTTTTATGAAGTAAATTAATGTTTTTTATTAATTAAGTTTATCAAATCAGTTAATATTTACTATTTTATTATTTAATCTTTAAAAAAATAGTTTATTAAATCGTATGGCCAAGTTAAAAAAATTAATTATCGCTTGTGATGGAGAATCAGCAAGTGGTAAAAGTACAGCTGCAAAGTTAATTTCAAAAAAGTATAAACTATTACTAATCAACTCTGGTTTACTTTATAGATATTGTAGCAAATTAACTCTTCAAAATAAGCCTAAAAATGTTATTTCTTTTTTAAAGAAGAAATTTAAAACTATTTCTTATAAAGATATTTCAAAGCAAAAACTTCATTCACAAGAGATTTCAAATCATGTAGCAGTACTAGCGAAGAATAAGAAAATAAGAGAAATTGTGAATCATTTGCAAGGCAAAATAATTAGAACAAATAATAGAATTTGTGTTGAAGGTAGGGATATTGCAAGTAAGATTTTAGCTAAAAACCCAAAATACGATGTAGCTTTTTATTTTAAATGTAGTTTAGAAGTTGCAGCTTATAGAAGATGGTTAGATCTTAAAAAGTCAGTACCGTTAAAAGATGTAAAAAAATCTCTAAAATTTAGAACTAATTCAGATAAAAGAAGAAAAAATAGTCCCCTTATTAGAGTTAAAGATGCAATGTTAGTTAGAAGTGACCAGTTAAATAAAAAACAAGTTTTAACTAAAATGTCCCAAATAATTGATAAAGTTATTAAAAATTAATTTTTATTTTCATCAGAAGTTTCAGTAAAACTCTCAAATTTTTCTGATGATTTAGAAGTAGTAATTGCATCAGTTATAGAAATCTCTTCTATAGCAGGTAAAGGTTCCTGAATTGGTTCAGTTTGTGGATTCAATGCAATCCCAGCTGGAGTAATTGTTTGAGGCATTGCAACAAATTGTGAGTCTGGATTATCAACCGTTTGTCTCACTCTCATTCTATGAATGCCAAAAATACCAATTATTGTATGAAAGAAAAATAAAAATATAAAAAATCCATTTGAACCAACTAAGTCCATAAATATTGAACATAAAAAGGGGCCACTCATTGCACCTAATCCAAATACAAATTGAAGGCCAGCACCTGCGGCAACAAATTTTTCTTTTGGAATGTAGTCATTTGTGTGTGCTAAAATCAATGAAAACATTGGCAAACTACAAAAAGAAAAAAGTATTAAAAAAATATAAAACCAAGTTTTACTAGTAGCAAGACCTTCCGGAAGATACATTTGTCTTGAAAAAAATATTGCACAAAGAGCGAAAAATGCTGCACCAAATGTCGAAACAACTATTACCAACCTTCTATCATACATGTCAGATATCTTTCCAACTGGAAACTGTGAAACAGCACCTGAGACAGCTAATAAGAATGTTACAATAGATATTTCTAATATTGTAAAGTTCATTGAGGTCGCATAAACTGCTAACAAAGTAAACAAAGCAGCTTGAATTGTTCCATAAAAAAATGAGCTTACTAAGCCAAATGGAGATGCTTCATAAAGATCTTTTAATGTCATAGCTTTAATTTTTTTAAAAGTTGGAGGTTTTTTTTTAGTTAACAAAATTGGAATTAGAGCAGCTGATGTAATTACTGAGACTAATATAAAGGGTTGAAAATTTTGAGGACTGCTAAAGTTAAGTAAAAACATACCAATACCCATTGCACCATAAAGTATGACCATATAAATGGATAAAACACTTCCTCTATTTTTATTGCTTGATCTATCGTTTAACCAACTCTCTGCAACCGTATAAATACAAACCATACTTATTCCAGTTAATACTCTTAACAAAAACCAAATGAGTGGATTTATTAAGATAGAGTGAACCAAAATAACTAATGATGCTAATGATGCAAACGCTGCAAAAACTCTAATATGACCAACTCTTGAAATTATGCTTGGTATTGTGGCTGCACCTATAAAGTATCCAACAAAGTAACCAGACATCATAAAGCCAGTTGCAGTCAAACTAAATTCTTCTTGTACAGCCCTAACTCCAAGCAATGAGCCTTGAAATCCATAGGCCATCATTAAAAACCCCATCCCTAAAAAGAGTGCCCAAGAATTTTTTAATACTTTATTCATATGAATCGAGATCTATTTCTGATTTGTGGCTAAATCAAGTTATTTATAAATAACGTTTTATGATTTTTTGAGCTTAAGAAATGAGTGGGTTGCAAGTGTTAAAATAATAACCACACCACCTTGAATAGTTTCAATACTAGGTTGTTCTTTAATTACCATCCATACCCAAAAAGGGCCAATAATAGTCTCTAAAAGAAAGAACAGATTAACCTCTTCAGCTGGGATAAATCTTGGAGCGATAGTTACTAGTACAAAAGGAATAGCAACACACATAATGCTCATAAGAGGAACAATAAACAAATCCCTATCGACTAAAGTGTATGTTTTAATGAAAAACATTGCAAAAATTGCAACAAATAGTTTTCCTACAACAGCTGCTGGAAGTAAGTTTTTCCTTTTAGCTGATCTAATTGTGACCGCGCTAACAGCAAGCCCAAGTGCTGTTACAAAACCTAAAATATCTCCATAAATACTACCTAGTTGAAGAGAATCGTAAAATATATAAACAGCTGCTAAAAAAGTAACTGCAATCGCAGTCCAAGTTTTGTTATCTGGCATCTCTTTTAAAAAAATAGCTCCAAGTATCGCAGACAACATAGGAGCAAGTGCAATCATAACTAACGTATTGGCAACATTTGTATTTTGTATTGATACTACAAAAGTAATATTGGTGATAGAGAAAGTAGTAATAAAGATTAAACCATGATACCCACTTGCAAATAACATCCTGAAAAAATTTAGTTTATAAATAATTAGCATTCCAGTTAAGACTGTAAAAAAAGGAATAATTCCACGGTAGAAAACTAACCCCCAGGTATCAACGTTAGACAATCTAATAAATAAACTATCAGGAGTAATAAACATTACTGCAACAAATGCTAATAGAGATCCTTTTTGTTGGTCTGATAAAGTTCTCATGCTTTTAATTTTTTCCAAAAAATTTTAGCCAAGTTAATACCTGACAAATCAAATAATGTTTTTAATCCAGTGGGGGATGTTACGTTAATATCTCCATTAAGTTTTTGATCAATAAAATCAATTCCTGCAAAATGAATATTTTCTTTTTTAAGGTCTTTAGCTATTAATCTTGATATTCTATTTTCTATTTTAGTTAATTTAGTATTAATTGGCTTGGCACCTTTACTCATATTACTTAAAAAAGATCCAGTTTTAGGAACTCTTGATATTGCACCAGACACTTTGCCATTAATTAAAAAAACTCGTTTATCACCCTTACTGATTTTGGGTAAATATTTTTGACACATGATATGATTATGCTTTTTAATGAGTTGCTTAATTAATTTTAAATTAAATCTTGTTAATAAATGAATGTCATTGCCACCATGACTATTAATAGGTTTTATGATTACTTTTTTATGGTTTCTAAAAAATTTTTTAATTTCATCTATATTTTGAGTGAAAATAGTACTTGGCATAAATTTTTGATATTTAGCTGAATAAAGTTTTTCAGACACATTTCTAATCGAAGTAGGGTTATTTAAAATTTTTACTTTATTTCTAATAATGTCTAAAATGTAAGTTGCCGAAACATATTCTAGGTTAAAGGGAGGATCTTGACGAACTAAAATAAATTTACAATTTTTAAGCTCTAAATTTTGTTTTTTTAATATCTTAAAAAATTTTTTTTGAGTGTAATTAAATTTGATAAAAAAACCTTTAGCAATTACTTTTGAATTAATTATTGATAGATCTTTTGGATCATAATAAAATATTTTATATCCTTTCTTTTGGATCTCTATGGCTAAAAAAATACTAGTATCTGTAATTGGGTTTAGTTTTGAAGGATGGTTTCCTTGTATGGCAACAATTTTATTTATCATATAATTCGTCTAAATTTTCATTTTTAGAAAATTTACTAATCATATGGTCGGCATTTGTAGTCTTATTATCAATTACATTTTGCAAATGATTTAAGAATAAAGTTTCATTTTTACCGTTTTTATTAAGAATGTCCCTTTTATCTAATCCTTTTTTGGACAGACCTAATAAAGTTGAAGCCCAATAAAGAAGATCTTTACCCATCAATTGAGTATTAAAGCCTTTTTTTGGAGCCTCAAGATAAGCGTTAATGATTTTATCTTTATCCCAACAAGATATTATTTCATGAACCTCATCTAAATTACCGTAAAGCATACCAATATTAAAAGCAGGACCTGCACATAAACAGTCCCAACCACATGTATCCATAGATCTAAGTTCAATATATTTTTTTAATCTATTTTCAGTAAAAATTGTACTTAAGTGAATAGTTAAATCATTTTCTGTAGGCAATCTATTTCCTATTTCGTCAATCTTGCCATTCATAAAATCTTTGAAAATGTATTTTCGTCCAGATATATAATCTTCTCTATTTTGAATAAATAAAATTGGAAAATTCATTGTAAATTCTGCATATTTTTCAAAGTTTATTTCTTCAAAAAATACTTTTGGCAAACCCCCTCGAGAAGTGTTTTGCCAAACTTTAGATCTATAAGATAAATATCCGCTGTTCTTTTTTTCAACAATTGATGAGTTTGCAAATAATGCAATAGAGATTGGAACAATTGAATTAATTATTTTAAATTTCTTAACAAAATCTTCCTCAGAATTATAATCAATGTTCAATTGTGTTCCACATGTTCGATACATCATATCTAAGCTTAACTCACCACCAGATGGCATATCTTTAGTCATAAGTTCGTATCGTTGTTTTGGATTATTTGGAATTTCATTTATTTTAGATATTGGATCAAACCCAGCACTTACAATTTTAATATCTAGCTTTTTTGTAACCTGCCTTAGTTCAAATAAATAATCTTGAGACTCAGCACATGCTTCATGAATGTTGTTAAGTTTCTCTCCTGATAATTCTATTTGGTTTCCTGGCTCAAGGGTAATATTTTTGCCACCTTTATTTAACCCAATAATACTATCTTTTTCTAAAACTGGATTCCAACCAAACTCTAATAAAGCAGTAAACATTTCTTTTATTTTTGAATAATCAATTCTTTTATTATCTTGATTATTGAAAAGAAACTTTTCATGTTCAATTCCAATTTTAAAATCTTTTGACTTTTTTATTCCAGATTTAAAATATTGAATAATTTGTTCTTTAGAATTTATCATTATTCTTAAATAGTATCTTATTCTATAATTTAAAGATAATAATAAGGTTTTTTTAGCTATTGGAAGCTGTGTTTAATAAGGATAGTTGAGTAACTTTATTATCACCAAGTTCATCAATAGGCTTAACTGGATACTCACCTGTAAAATAATGATCTGTTAATTGTGGATAGTTTTCATTTCTTTTTTCGAACCCTATTGCCCTATACATTCCAACAATTGATAAAAATTTTAGAGATTTTGCTCCAATGTATTCACAAATTTCATCATTAGTTTTATTAGCAGCCAATAACTCTTTCTTAGTTGGGGTATCGACACCATAAAAATCTGGGTACCTTATTTCAGGACAAGCAATTTTAACATGTACTTCTTTTGCTCCTGCATCGTAAAGCATTTTAACTATTTTATGAGATGTGGTTCCTCTAACAAGTGAGTCGTCTATTAAAATTATTTTCTTATCTTTGATTGTTGTTTTGTTAGCATTAAGTTTTAATTTAACACCTAAACTTCTAATTTTTTGACTTGGTTCAATAAATGTCCTGCCAACATAATGATTTCGAATTAAACCATGTTCAAAATTTTTACCCAAATATTGAGAAAATCCTAAAGCAGCAGCATTACCACTGTCTGGTACAGGAACAACAATATCTGCTTCAATATTATTTTCTTTAGCAAGCTCTTTTCCTAAATTCTTTCTATGTTCATATGCAGTTTTACCGTCCAAGATACTGTCCGGCCTTGCAAAATAAATGTATTCAAAAACACATGGTCTAACTTTTTTTGGAGGAAAAGGTTTTATACTTTCTAATTTATCATTTTCAATCAAAACTATTTCACCATTTTCAACTTCTCTTACAAATTTAGCTCCTATAATGTCTAATGCACAAGTTTCAGACGCAAGCACATAACTGTTTTTAAGCTTTCCAATTATTAACGGTCTAATTCCATAAGGATCCCTAACACCTATCAAGGATTTTTGAGTAAGCATTACCAATGCATACCCACCTTGAATTTGAAAAATAGCATCAACAACTTTATCAATTGTTTTAACTCTTTTAGATTTAGCAATTAATTGAACAATAGTTTCTGTGTCAGAAGTTGTATAAAAAATAGCTCCTTCTTCAACAAGTTTACCTCTTAAATGAATTGAGTTAGTTAAATTTCCATTATGAGCAACACCAATTCCACCTGCATTGGTGTCTGCAAAAAAGGGCTGGATATTTCTTAAGGTATTACTGCCTGTCGTGCTGTAACGATTATGGCCAATAGCATAATTTCCCTTAAGTCTTTGAAGGACTTTTTCTTTATTAAAATTATCTCCGACTAAACCAAATCTTTTTTCAGAATAATATTGTTCACCATCAAAAGTCACAATTCCACAACCTTCTTGACCCCTATGTTGTAAGGCATGAAGCCCTAGAGCTGTTAAAGCGGAAGCATCTTCAATATTGCTAATACCGAATACACCACATTCTTCTTTTAATTTGGGATTAAAGTTCTTCAATTTTTTCTTTAGAGTCTTGGTAAGTTTTTTCATTAGGGAATTCTTTTAACAAATAATTACTACCTTTTTCAATATATGGAAAGATGTATGATTTGTTCATATTTAATGGCCATTTATCGTAATTATAGACGATATGAATACCAGAGAAGATACAAATCGAAATAATATATGCTCTTAAAAATCCAAAAAAGAATCCAAACATTGTGTCTAAACTTCCAATCCCAGTATATTTGACAGCTTTACTAATTCCTTTATTGATCATTAAAACAAAAAAGATAACTATTATAAATATAGTTACACCAAGGCCTACATCCAAAATATATTCATTATCAATAATGTCTTCTAGGTACGGTTTAGCTCTGGGAAAAATAATTAATGTGATCACATAAGCAAACAACCATTTTGCCATTGATAAAATACTTAATACAAATCCTTTTTTATAACATTTAATTAATGATAGAATTGTAATAATTAAATAGATTAGATCTACTAAAGATATTGCTTCATAAAAATCACCAATCACCTCAAACATTAATTATTTACCAAAAGGCTTAATCACCAATATTAAAGAGGGTAGTAAGGTTAATACAGAAACCATTGCAAGTAACATTGCAAGTCCAGTAAATACTCCAAAATAAATAGTTGGAATAAATTTTGATAGAACTAAAATAGAAAAACCAAATACAATTGTAATTGAAGTATTTAATATTGCTGTACCAACAGTTGAGTGGCAAGTTCTTAATGTTTCTTTATAGTCCTTTAGGTTAATAAACTCTTCTTTAAATCGGTAGATGTAATGAATACTATTATCAACTGCTATACCTATCGTGATAGCCGCAATTGTGATCGTCATCATATCAAGTGGTATACCTAGCATACCAATAATCCCTAATATAAAAAAAGCTGCAATAAAGTTTGGGACCACTCCAATTAAAGATAATTTAATATTTCTAAATAACACCATGAACATTGCAAAAATTCCTATCATTACTAGCCCCAAAGTTAAAATTTGAGATTTAAATAAACTTTGTAAAAGATTATTAAATAAAATTAAAACCCCCGCTAATTTGTAATGGTCATCCTTCACTCCAAGTTCATTTTGAAGATCATAATTAATTTTATTAATTAAATCATTACGTCTAAGATTTTCCTGTGAGTCTATAATTCTTAAACTAATTCGAGCCTCATTATCTTTAATAGAGATATAAGGATCAATAATTTCAGACTTTATACTTTCAGGAATTTTAGTATATAAAACTCCCATTTCCAATGTTCCTAGAGGCTTATTATTATTGAGTTGAGTGGCAACATCAATAATTGATGAAAAAGATAATACTTTTCCCACTTGTGGAAGGCCATCCAGGTAGTTGTGAACATTAGTAATAGTATTTATTTTATCTTTTGTGAACCAGTACTTTTCGTCATTTTGTTCATCGTCATCTCCCCAATCTTCGAATTCGTCATCTTCTTCAGTTGCTTCTTTTTTTGAATCTGGAAATTTTAAAATAACTTCAAGTGGCGTTGTACCTCCAAGTTCTTCATCAATTAGCTTCATACCCTTATAAATTTCAGTTTCCTTACTAAAATAATTAATGAAACTATTTTCTACCTCTAACTTACTAATTCCAACTGCACTAACTCCCATCACAACAGCGGTCATAAAAAAAATTGGCTTTTTATAGTCAATTGAAAGATTCCCAAGAAACTGAGTTATTTTTGATCCTTCATCCTCTTTGATAGATATATTTTTTGTAGGTACAAAATTTAATAAAGTAGGAAGTAGAGTAAACGTAATTATAAATGACGTTATCAATCCAAATGTCATCATCCAGCCAAAATCAATAATAGGCTTAATTCCACTAAAGATCAAAGATAGAAAAGCAATTACTGTTGTCAGCACTGTATACAGAATCGGCCAAAACATTTTACCAGTTGTTAATGATAGAATTTCTAAATTAGTATTTGATGGATTAGTTTTTCTAAGCTGTAAAAACCTTGTACTCATATGAATGTTCATTGCCATTGTTAATATAAGCATTAGAGCAATAAAGTTTGAAGAGATAACAGTTACTTTCCATCCAAGCAAACCAAGCAAACCCATCATGATCGTAACTGAAAAAAAACAACTACTAATTGGAACAATAATCCAGATTAGCTTTCTAAATACAAACCAAAGTGTAGCGATAATGAATAACAAAACTCCTAAACCAAAAACAATAATATCACTTTTTATAAATGTCATCATGTCATCAGCAATCATTGGAATACCACCCAGATAAATTTTTCCAATATCTTCATAGCTTTTAATGACATTTCTTATTTCTAAAATATTTTCATGATTTTTCTTTTTAATTTGATCACGATAATTTTCAATTTCTTCTCTTGATTTATTATCAATATTCTCTAATTCGGAGTTTTTTTTTATGTAAACAATAATTCCACTTGTTTTACCATCTTCACTGATCACAAAGTTTCTAAAAACAGGACTTTCTAATATCTCTTTAAAGCCTCTATCTTTATCAACATCTTCATCTTTAAGTGTTTTAAAACTTTCCAACCTTTCTTGAAGGGGCGCATCTGAATTATCAAGCAAAGGAATATCTAAAAGAGTGACAACATTATATACCCAATCTAAACTTTGAATTTTATATTTTAAACTTAGTAGATTGTTAATTGAAGTATCAGAAACCATTCCGTCATTTGGGGTATATGTAAGAACTAAAAAATCTTTTGACCCATATCTTTCAGTTATTTCCTTTAAATATTCAAGATCTGGATCACCTTCTATTAATAGCGTTTCTGACGATGCATCTAGTCTAAAATCCTTTGCAAAATATCCAAAGCTAAAAAGCGCAATTAATAAAATTACAAAAATAGACTTCGGGTTTTTGAGAACGGTGTTTTGATACAAATGAGTAATCATTCACTCTTATATATTGGAAATTAATTAATTTGAGTATCTTTAAATTTTGTAAATCTTTCCTCAAATTCAAGGATTACCTTACCTATTGGTCCATGACGCTGTTTTCCAATTATAATTTCAGCTAAATGTGCAACTTCATTCATTTTAGCTTGCCATTCTGCATGTTCTACGGTTGCTTCTCTTGGTTCTGTTCTTGATAAGTAATAACCTTCCCTATAAACAAACATTACAACATCTGCATCTTGTTCTATAGAACCAGATTCTCTTAAGTCTGCTAATTGAGGTTGGTGATTATCACGTTGTTCAACCTGCCTTGATAACTGAGATAATGCAAGAACTGGTACACCAAGTTCTTTAGCTATAGCTTTTAGTCCTTGAGTAATTTGTGAAATTTCCTGAACTCTACCATCTTTATTATATGTAGTGCCTCTCATCAATTGAATATAATCAACTATAACCATATCAAGACCATGTAATCTTTTAATTCTTCTAGCTCTATTACTCATTGCAGCGATACTAATTGCTGGTGTTTCATCAATAAATAGAGGAAGTTCAGCAATATTTTTTGAAGTTTCTAAAAACTGATCAAATTGTTCGTCTGATATTCTTCCACGCCTAATATCATTAGATCCAATACGAGCTTGTTCTGATAAAATTCTAGTTGATAATTGTTCTGATGACATTTCTAGAGAAAAAAAGGCAATAGAAGACTTTTTTCCATTATCTTGAATATTTTTTGCAGCATTAAAGGCAATATTTGTAGCCAGAGATGTTTTACCCATTGAAGGTCGACCCGCAATAATAACTAAATCTGACCGGTGTAAACCCCCAAGTTTATCATCTAAATCTCTAAGACCCGTTGGAACCCCAACAATTCCCCCTTCATTTTTATAAGCTGCAGAAGCCATTTCAATTGTTTGTTTCATGGCATCATCAAATTTAACCAAAGAAGAATTAAAAGACCCTTTTTCAGCTAAATCAAACAATAATCTTTCTGAGTTTTCAATAATATTTTGACCATTAGTATCCAGATCATTTAGTTTTGCGCTATCAATTGTTTGTTCAGATATTTTTATTAATTCGCGTCTAACGTACATGTCGTATATTATCTTTGAATACTCAATAGCTTGTCTTACAGATGTAGAAAATTTTGTAATTTTAACCAAGTATTCTGGAACATCTAAATCATCTTTTTCATCTTCAAAATAATTTTTTAGGGTAATCGGATTTGCAAGCATTCCTTTATAGATTAAGCTTTCAATAGCAGTATAAATTTTTTGATGCATTGGATCATAAAAATTAATATTTGAAATAATTGTGCTGATTTCATCAAATATTTCATTAGTTACTAAGATTGAACCTATTACAGATTGTTCGGCTTCTATATTGTTAGGAAGTTCTTTAAAATTATCTTTAACAATGCTTAGATTATTTTCCATATAAATAATTTATATGAAAAAATACCATTAAGTATCTTAAAAAAGTATTGTGGATGAAATTGTATAATTATTGAATAGTTTCGGCAGATTGAACGTTAATAGTAATTTCCGCATCAACTGCAGAGTGTAAAGAAATTTTTACTTTAAATTTGCCCAGTGCTTTAATTTCTTTCACGGGTTGTATCATCGATGGTTTAATATCAATATTGTTTGTTTCTTGAATTAATTTTGCAATCTCTGTTGGTTTAACTGAACCGTACAATTCATTATTTTCTGTGCTCAGCTTTTTAACTGTGTATTCTTTATTATTAATTTTTTCAGAGATTTTTTGAGCTTCTGTTTTTTTATCATCATCTTTTTTAGAAAGATTTGATTTAATTTTTTCTACTTCTTTAATATTTTCTTTTGAGGCATATAAAGCTTTTTTATTAGCTATTAAAAAATTTCTAGCAAAACCTCTTTTGACATCAATTACTTCGCCAATTGAGCCAATTCTTTTTACGTTTTCTAATAAAATAACTTTCATTTTATAATAATGCTAAATTTCTGGCTCTTTTAATCGACAAAGATAGCTCTCTCTGTTTTTTTTGACTTACATTTGTAATTCTTGAAGGTAAAATTTTCCCATTTTCTGACATATATTTTTTAAGCAATTTAATATTTTTATAATCTACTTTTGGCGCACCTTTTGTGGATAAAGGGCAGCTCTTTTTAAATTTATACTTGTTAGGTTGAAAAATACTAAGTTTAGCAAAGTTACTTTGTCTTCCTTTTTTATTTCCACTTTGTCTTTGTCTCTTTGGCATAATTAATTAGACAGTCTCTCTCTTTTTTTCATACTTTTCATTATCGTCTCTTTTAGCAAAATAGTTAGTATCTATATCGAGATCTTTTACTTTAACTGTTAAATATCTAAGTAGCTTTTTATCTATTGCCTCATTTTTTTCAAGCTCCTCAACAACTTTACCTTGACCTTTAATCTTAAAATGAATGTAGCTTCCTTTTTTGTTTTTTTTAATAAGATAAGATAAGTTTAATAGTCCCCAGTTTTCAGTTTTTACTACTTCTCCTTCATATTTTTCAATAATTTTAGAGTATTTTTCTGTTAATTGCTTAAGTTCACTTGGAGAAGCGTCTTGTCTAGCTATAATAGTATGTTCGTATAAATTCATTTAAATTCTTTAATAAAAAGTGAGGATATACTATTATAAGACTTCAATTACAACACTAAAAAGGGCAATAATTAAATAGTTTTTATATGTTTTCAGTAATATTTCCAGGACAGGGTTCTCAGATTGTAGGAATGGGAAAAGAGTTTTTCGAAAAGTTTGATCTTGTAAAGGATTTGTTTAAGGAGGCCGATGATGTGCTTGGTGCTTCTTTGTCAAAGACTATTTTAGAAGGACCAAAAGAACAATTAGATTTAACAGCCAACACTCAGCCTGCTATTTTTTTAATTAGCTACTCTATTTTTCAAGTTATTAAAAAGGAGTTTAATATTGACTTGTGTAAAGCAAAATATTTTGCGGGACATTCTTTAGGTGAGTACTCAGCTTTAGCTTGTTCAGGATATTTAGATTTTAAAGATACAATCAATATTTTAAAAAAAAGGGGTGATGCAATGCAAAATTCTGTTCCAGAGGGAGAGGGCGGAATGATAGCAGTTCTTGGTACAACAGTTGAAAATATAGAAAAAATTTTGGAAAAAAATAAAACCAATTTTTTAGTAGAAATTGCAAATGATAATTCTGTAGGCCAAATCGTTTTGAGTGGAAAAAATACAGATTTAGGGAAATGTAGTTTAATTTTGAAAGAAAATAAAATTAAAAATATTAAACTTCCCGTTAGTGCTCCATTTCATTGTAGTTTAATGAGTAAAGCAACTGAAATTATGAAAAAAGAACTCGAAAAACTTAAGTTTCAAAAAGGATCTAATGTTTTAATTTCAAATATTACAGCCGATGAAATTTTTAATGCTGAGGAGTTAAAGGACTTGCTAGTTAAACAAATTGAAAATAGAGTACGCTGGAGAGAAAGTGTGATTAATATGATTAGTAAAGGTGTTGATCAGTTTATTGAAATAGGACCAGGAAAAGTCTTATCAGGTTTGGTCAAAAGAATTAATAAAGAAATTAATATAAGCTCGATTAATAGTGAAGAAGATATTAAAAATATTAAGATATGAAAGATTTAAAAAATAAGAATATAATTATAACAGGTGCCTCAGGAGGAATTGGAAATTCTATAGTTGAAAAACTAAATGAATTTGGAGCAAATATTTTAGCTTCGGGAACTAAAATTGAAAAACTTGAAGAATTAAAAAATAGATTTAATAAAATTAAAATATTAAAATTTGATATTTCGCAAAGTGATAAAATAGAAGATTTTATAGAAGATGCCTCTAAGGAACTTGGAGGTCTTGATTGTATAATAAACAATGCAGGTATCACACAAGATAATTTAGCAATTAGAATGAGTATTGAAGAATGGAAAAAGGTAATTGAAGTTAACTTAACTTCTACATTTTTAATGAGTAAATTTGCAATTAAAAAAATGCTCAAAAATAAAAAGGGTAAAATTGTAAATATTACTTCTGTAGTGGGGCACACTGGTAATTTAGGTCAAGCTAATTATACAGCTTCAAAAGCTGGTATTGTTGCGATGTCTAAAAGTCTAGCAATTGAATATGCAAAAAAGAATATCAATATAAATTGTATATCACCTGGATTTATTAAAACTGCGATGACAGATAAATTAGATGATAAATTTAAAGAAGCAATCATATCAAAAATACCTTCAGCAAGACTTGGAGAACCAGAAGATATAGCAAATGCAGTTATTTTTTTAGCCTCAACCCAGTCAGACTACATTAATGGAGAAACTTTACATGTTAATGGGGGCATGTATATGGCTTGACAATCTAAGTAATTAAACTAATAACAATTTTATAACAAAAAAAGGATCAATATGTCAGAAGATGTTTCAAGTAAAGTTAAAAAAATAGTAGCAGATCATTTAGGAATAGATGAAGCAAAAGTTT
>Ga0209425_10003442_pt1 | contig 16778 bp, 16 predicted proteins | sample COG_05_FD_184749 | JGI IMG/M metagenome (GOLD analysis project Ga0209425, IMG submission 184749) | Pelagic Microbial community sample from North Sea - COGITO 998_met_05 (SPAdes) (version 2) | ecosystem: Environmental > Aquatic > Marine > Neritic zone/Coastal water | place: Helgoland, sampling...
GATTTATAATTTTTTAATTTTATTTCTAATTTGGATTTATAATTTTATAATTTCTAATTTGGATTTATAATTTTATTTCTAATTTGGATTTATAATTTTATAATTTCTAATTTGGATTTATAATTTTTATTTTTGATTTATAATTTTTATTTTTAACTTTTTTTATGAACTTTATTCAGACATATTTTTATTTTTTTATTGATAAAATTTTGCATCGATCATTTGAAATTATTTTCTGATAAATATAACATTAAATATGATCATAATTATTCTGTTAAACTTACAAAAATATTTACAAATGATCACGGAAGTATAATTTATCAATAAAAATATGATCATAATTATTCTGTTAAACTTACAAAAATATTTACAAATGATCACGGAAGTATAATTTATCAATAAAAATATGATCATATGAAAAGTTATATTTATCAGAAAATAATTATAAATGATCGATGCAAAATTTTATCAATAAAAATATGATCATATGAAAATTTATGATAAATTTAAAAAAAAAATAATTATAAAAATTTAATTAGAATATGCTAATCCACCCATACCACTTAAGATACGTAATACATTGTAATTTACAGCATAAACATATAAATTACCAGCATTTGCATGAGTTATACTTAATTGAGCAGAATCAATACGACTCATATTAAGGGTTCCAGATGGTTGATGTTCTTCTGGTTTTAATGCAAAAGAATATACATTAATACCAGGATTTCGCATTGGAATATTTGTATGGTGTTGATATGGTTGAACTAAATTAAAATAATTTCCATCACGTAGAGCAAAACGATCATTACCATTTAATTTTAATTGAGCACTTGTTGTTGAATTTGTTCCACCTTTTGTATATAATTTATTGCCAACTTCTTTTGGTGTAACAAAACAATTCCATAATACAGATTCATCTGTACCATTATTTTTATTTACCCAAATTAATTCCTTAACCGGATGATTAAAATTTAAACGAGTTACTATATTAGTAACAGTAACAGCTTCACTACCAGTAAATTGAACTTGTTCAATTAAATATTCATGAGATAATTGTGCAAATCTACGACGTTCATCAGTGTCTAAAAAGATATAATCAGCATATAATTTAACATCAGATAATACAGCATTAGAAGCTCCAACGGCAACAACATCTGTATGAGTATCAGTGTGAGTATCAACTTGATACTTATTAGTAGTACCATTAGTAATAAATACTTTTGTTTTATCATTAAATTCGATATTAATTTTAACTTCATGATATTGTAAGGCAATTAAGGGAAGTGCTAAACCAACATTACGACAAAACCAAAATTCTAAAGGAATTTTTAAATTAATTTTTTTTTTAGTAGTATCGTCTCCTGCGGTACCTTTATCAATTTTATATGGATTATTATCACTATTAACAATATTTTGACCACTAATCATTCGATTCATTCCGTCATATTTTTCGGATGGACAGGTTAATTCATTCCAAATATACATCCATTGGCCATATTGTTTATCTATTCTTTGACCACCAATTTCAATTTCTAAACTTTTTAAAATATTATATCCAACCCATGGTTGAATATAAGCATCTTTTGGTGTAACAGCCCAAGTATCTGGTAAATCAATAGTAGCTTCAAGCATTAATTTATGAAGTAAATCCCCATTACGTGATATTTGACAAGTGATACGACTTCCAAATGCGGGATTTCCATTCGGACTTTGAACTATTGATTCAATAGAGAAATTAGTATGACGACGATAAACTACCTTAAAAAAGGTAATTTGTGGATTACCTGTTAGATATACATCTTGTGCTCCATAGGCAACTAATTGAAGTAATCCTCCACCCATTATTTAGTATTTATTATTAAGCAAATAAAAAAAAAATGATATTTAATTTAAATAATGATATTATGAATGAAAGTGTAAAAAGGAAAAGACCTAATACTGATATGTCTAATGAAGATGAAGATCCCCCTATTTTAAGAGAAATTAAATTATCTTCAAACAATAATAATTTAATTAGAATACCAGATATTGAATATGAAAAATATATAGGTTATATTAATTGTAATAATTTTGAATTAGATTTTGGTAATATTGAAATTAATAGAATTATTAATGAAGATGTAGTTAATAATAGAGTTAGTGAAAATATAAAATATTATAATAAAAATAAAAAATTTTGTGATTTTGGTAATGTTATTTTGTCTCTTAATTTAGATAATCCAACAAAATTATATATTATAGATGGACAACATAGATTAAAAACATTAGAAAAAATTAAAAATATTATTAGAACAGATGGTCAAGATCAAATAAAACATAATATAGATAATGAAGAATTTAAAAAAATATCACTTAATATTGCTATTACAATAATAGTATTTAAAAGTACTATTGAATGTCAAAAATATTTAAAACATTTTCAAAATCAATATCATAGTGATTTAAGATTATTTTCGTTTGATGAAAAATATAAGAGAGAACAATTAGAAAAACTAATAAATATTTTTAAAGAAAAATATAAAGAAAGATTTATAAAATATGAGAAAGATTTAGAAAATCAAATAAAATTTCATAAAGCAATTAAAGAAGTTAATAAACCAAATTTATCAGATGGAATTGTTGCTGATTTTTTAAAAAATGAATATTTAAAAATAGATATATTTAATAATCCAGATATTAATATAGAAACTATTGAAGAAATTAGTATATTTATTAGAGATAATTTAAATCTTAAAGACAATCAAAAATATTCTGTAGATAAAAAGAAGGATAATTGTTATTTTGGTTATATTAGATGTAATTTTGAATCTTCCCGAGAAGAAAGACTATTAATTAAAAAAATTAATGAAGAATTTCCTTATTAAATAAACATAAATATTTTTATTATTATTTTATTATTTGAAATAATAAATTAATATATTAATATATTAATATATTATATTAAAAATAAAATGTATATATTATTAAATAATTTAATAGGTGGTGCAAAAACATCAAATAAAGAAAAGCCCCCTGAGAATAAAAATTTAAGACTTTTGGCAACTTTTGTAAATTTATTAAATGACAAATTTGCAACAATACATGCAATAAATACTGAAGATAAAGAAATAAAAATAAAATATAATAAAAAATGTTATAAAGTAATTCTTATAACAGAACATGATATACCGACTGTAGGTACGAATGACGATAATTATTTTAAATGTAGAATAAAATATATAAATGATAATGGTGATGAAATTATAATACCATGGCATTTATCAATATATTCAACTAAATATAATAGTAATTCAGATGCTAAAATATCATATGTTCATATTACAAGAGAAACCGATGAAGTTTCATATAATCGAAAAATGGTAGATAATTATAATGCATTATCAGAGAATACAAAGTTAATAGTTGATGAAATAAATAAAATACTAAAATCAAATCCTTCAAAAATATATTTTGATGAATACACTATTGAAGGTATAATAGAAACTTTAAAAAATAATGTTCAATTAAATAGATTATTATATTCATTTTCGAGTGATTTATCAATAAAAAATAAATTTAATTTAAGTGATGATAATACAAAAATATTAGAACTTGAAGAATTTTTATTTAAAGAAGGTATAATTCATATTTTACTTGAATTTAATGAAAAAATAAATATAAATAGAATTAATAAAAATAAAGAAATAACAATAATAAATAAAAATAATTTTAAAAAAGAAAATGATAAAATTAAAGATGATAATGATTTAAGATATAAAATAAATAAAAATAAATGTGCTTTAAAAACCGAAACATATAATGAATTAATAAAAAATAATTTTGAATGTTATTTAGAAGATGAAGAATATTATAATACTAATCAAAATTTTAATGATTTAAAAAAAAGAAAAGAAACAAAATTAACTGAAGAAAAAAAAGGATTAGATACAGAAATAATAAGTTTAAAAAAAAAAATTTCAGATAAACAAATAAAAATTAAAAATTTAAAAATAGATTATGAAGAAAATAAACTTAATAAACAATTTTTAAATAAATCAACTGATTTTAAAAATACTTTAACTAATTTATCATTATGGAGTATAAAAGTTTTAGATAATGAAGAAAATATAAATACATTAGATAAAAACTCATTATTTGATTCAAGTATAATAGAATGTATTGAAAGTCATACTAATATAAAGTCATTAGATGAAAAAGATGATTTTTTAACAAAATTTGATTCTAATAAAAAAAATGAATTAATAATAGATAATAATAAATTATTAATAGTTAATAAAGAATTAAAAAAAATATTAAAAAATAAATCTAATATTAAGTATAAAAATAATTTTAATTCTTTTTATTTTATATATAAAAAACCAAATTTTAAAATTATATTTAAATCAAATAATTTTATAGAATATAGTGAATATTTAGATGCAAAATTTAATAATAATTCAGTTTTAAATAGTTATAATTATATATTATCAAAATCATTAACATCATCAAGAAGTAAAAAAACATCAATACCCAATAGTATAAAAAGTTTAGAAAATAAAACTTTTAACAGTATAAAAAATAAGTTAAAACAAAATAAAAATTATTTAGATAATTATATAAATAATTACATAACTAAATATGTTAATAATTATAAAAAAAAAGGTAAATATGACAAAATATCTGATCTTAAAGGTAAAATTGATGAATATAAAAAAAAAATAGAAGATAAAGAAAACGAATATGATAACAAAATAAAAATTATAGTAAATAATATATTAAGTATATTATATAAAACATATTTAAAATTAATAATAGTATTTCCTAAATTAATTAAAAAACAGCAAAAAGAAGATATAAAACGTTTATTAACAGAAGATTTAGAAAAGAATACACATAAATATAATTTAATGCAAGAAGACTATGATAAAATAATAGATAACATTAATAAAAAAATTACAGATATTAATATTAATAATGCATTAACTTCAGAAAATAATACTTTTTTAAAACATGCAAATACATTATTAGAAATTAATGATGATGATACAAATTTTTATACCACATATGATATAATAATATTTACATTAACGTCTCAAGAACAAAAGATAGTAAAACAAAATAAAAAAGCAAATAAAAAAGCAACAGATTTTTATATTGAGTTAGTAAAAACAAAAGATAATGCTAAATTTGAAAATACAGATGAATTATTACAAGAAATTTTAAGTTTATTTATTGAAATAATAAATAATGATTATATGAATAAAATTGAAGAAAACAAAAAAGATTTAGAAAAAAATTTAACAATTTATAAAGTAAATATAAGTGAATTAAAAGATAAAGTAAATATATTAAAAGAAAAAAAGAAGAAATTAGAAAATATAATTCAAAATGAACCAGAATTAAATGAAAAATATTATAACGAAGTAAATAAAATTTATGAAAAATTAGATAGAAAAACATAAATTAAATTTATATATAAAGAAATATAATATATATATATATATATGTTATATAGACATCATAGTTATAAGAGAAATTTATGTTTTATTATACCAGATACTAAATGGTATAATAATTATAATACTCTTAAACCGAATCATGGATTAATTGAAAATATTTTTATTGATGGATTTGAAAATTTTTTATTTTTCACAACTATTATAATTTTTTCAAAAGTAATTTTTACAAATAATTCAAATAAATTTATTAATATATATACTAATAGTTTAATACATTTTTCTAAAAAAATTATTAATTTCAATAATTCATATTTACAAATTAGTTTAACTGGTGCATTTATTTCATTTTTTTTAGGTATTAATCATGTTTTAGGTTATGAACATAAAAAAAAATAAATATAAATATAAATATTATATTTAGTTGGAATAAGCTAAACCACCCATACCACTTAAGATACGTAATACATTGTAATTTACTGCATAAACTTTAACTGTTCCTGCTGAAGGCGATAATAACGATAAAGAAGCAGTATCAATACGACTCATATTTAGAGTTCCAGATGGTTGATGTTCTTCAGGTTTTAATGCAAAAGAATAAACATGAATACCATGGTCTGTTGCGGGTATATTAGTATGATGTTGATATGGTTGAACATGTGTAAAATATTGTCCATCACGTTGAGAGAAACGATCATTACCATTTAACATTAATTTAGCATTAGTTACGGTTTCATAATCACCATTAGCGTTTTTAACTCGCCATATTAATTCTTTAACCGGATGATTGAATGACATTTTAATTGCTTTTTGTGTAGTATCAATTGCTTCGTCACCAGTAAACTGAACTTGTTCAATTAAATATTCATGAGATAATTGTGCAAATCTACGACGTTCATCTGTATCTAAAAAGATATAATCCGCATATAAAGATGCTCCATTAATAGTATCAACCGATCCAAAATCTATATTAACTTTAACTTCATGATATTGTAAAGCAATTAAGGGAAGAGCTAAACCAACATTACGACAAAACCAAAATTCTAATGGAATATATAATTTAGTAGTATCATTTATCATTTCTCCAAAACCAGCTTTTTTACCTTCTGGTAATGTTAATTCATTCCAAATATGCATCCAATCGCCATATTGACGGTCAATTAATTGACCACCAATTTCAAGTTCAACTTTATTAATTATTTGATGACCAAGTTTTGCGTCTGGATCTGAAGTAGCAGTAAAAGTTCCATCAACTTCTAAATATAATTTATGAACTAAATCACCATTACGTGAGATTTGGCATGTTACACGTTTGTCTTTTCCAACTTGTCCGTTAAAAGATTGAACAATAGATTCAATGGAAAAATTTGTATGACGACGATATACTACCTTAAAAAAGGTAATTTGTGGATTACCAGTTAAATACACATCTTGTGCTCCATAGGCAACCAATTGAAGTAAACCTCCACCCATTTTTTACTATTTATTATTAATAAAGAAAAAAAAATAATAAAATAAATATTTTTTAATTTAATTAGAATAAGCTAAACCACCCATACCACTTAAGATACGTAACACATTATAATTAACAGCATATAATCTCATAACATCACTATCAGTACCAGAAGTATTATCAATTTGTAAAGAAGCAGTATCAATACGACTCATATTAAGAGTTCCAGATGGTTGATGTTCTTCTGGTTTAAGTGCAAAAGAATATACATGAACACCTTCCTCTGTAGGAGGTATATTAGTATGATGTTGATATGGTTGAACAAGTGTAAAATATGTTCCATCACGTTGAGAGAAACGATCATTTCCATTTAACATTAATTTAGCAGAGTTTACTGTTCTATAAATATCATCTGAACTATTCACACGCCATATTAATTCTTTAACAGGATGATTGAATGACATTTTAACAGCTTTACTCATACCAACTTGTTCTTGTCCAGTAAATTGAACTTGTTCAATTAAATATTCATGAGATAATTGTGCAAATCTACGACGTTCATCAGTGTCTAAAAAGATATAATCAGCATATAAAGTTGCACCAGTAAGACCAGAATTTAAAGAAAATTCAATATTAACTTTAACTTCATGATATTGTAAAGCAATTAATGGAAGAGCTAAACCAACATTACGGCAAAACCAAAATTCTAATGGAACATATAATTTTGGTCCAGCTTTATTAATCATATCTTGAAAACCAACTTTTTTACCTTCTGGTAATGTTAATTCGTTCCAAATATGCATCCAATCACCATATTGACGATCAATTAATTGACCACCAATTTCAAGTTCAACTTTATCTATTGCAGCATGACCAACTCCCGGTTTTCCAACTGTAGTTTCTTTAAAAAAAGAACTAGAAGCATCTAATTCTAAATATAATTTATGAACTAAATCACCATTACGTGAGATTTGGCATGTTACACGACTTCCAGCAACGGGATTTCCATTAAAAGATTGAACAATAGATTCAATCGAAAAATTTGTATGACGACGATATACTACCTTAAAAAAGGTAATTTGTGGATTACCAGTTAAATATACATCTTGTGCTCCATAAGCAACTAGTTGAAGTAAACCTCCACCCATTTTTTACTATTTATTATTAATAAAGAAAAAAATAAAATGATAAAAATAACATATTATTTTTCATCATATGTTTTATTATGGTATTTTTTTATATATTTTAAATATTATTCCTTATAATCCTATTATATTTTTTTATTTAATTTTATTATTTGTAATATGGATGTTATTTTATATGATTTATTTAAAATTATCTTTAAAAAAAATAATATTTTTTTTAATAGTTTGTATTATTATTTTCAAAATTATACCAATTTTAACATTAAAACATGAATTTAATTGTATTGATGTTTTATTTGGATTTTTAATATTTATGATATATCATTTTATATTATATTATACAATTAATGTCGAACCAATTCAACATTATATAAATTTTATTAATTATTATAAAAAACTTCCAAATAATTTAAATATAATTTTTGATAAAATTATATTTAAAAAAAAAGATATAGTATATATTTAGTTAGAATAAGCAAGACCACCCATACCACTTAATATACGTAACACATTATAACTATGTGCAAATAAATATATATTACCAGCTAGGTTACTTTGAGGAATTGTAATTTGAGCAGTATCAATACGACTCATATTAAGAGTTCCAGATGGTTGATGTTCTTCAGGTTTTAATGCAAATGAATATACACCAATATTATTAGCTGCAGGTATATTAGTGTGATGTTGATAAGGTTGAACTAAAGTAAAATATTTAGGATCTCTTGGTGCAAAACGATCATTACCATTTAATTGTAATTCAACTTTATCAGTTGTTTGATCTTGCCAAACACACCAATCTTTTTTGTTTTGTTTAGCGTCATCCATATTAACCCATACTAATTCTTTGACAGGATGATTAAAAGACATTTTAAGACGAGTTTTACTAGTTGCATCTGCAGATTCAGATCCAGTAAATTGAACTTGTTCAATTAAATATTCATGAGATAATTGTGCAAATCTACGACGTTCATCAGTATCTAAAAAGATATAATCTGCCCATAAAGCTGCACCATTATTTGCAAATTTTAATTTTTTATATGTTAAACTGGATATAGTAAACGTACCATCAGTACCATATGAATCAGTAGTTTTAACATCTGGTGCATCATTAAAATTAATATTGATTTTAACTTCATGGTATTGTAAAGCAATTAAAGGTAATGCTAAACCAACATTACGACAAAACCAAAATTCTAAAGGAATATATAATTTATATTCGGTGGATGAACTAAGTTCCGTTTCATTAATTACATCTCCAATCATTTTATTAAAACCATCTTTTTTACCAGATGGTAAAGTTAATTCATTCCAAATTTGCATCCAAATTCCATATTGACGATCAATTAATTGACCACCAATTTCAACTTCAGCAGTTTTAATAATATAATGTCCTAATTTTTCAATATTCATTTTAGTATTTTGAGGGCATTCTATAGTTGCTTGTAAATATAATTTGTGAAGTAAATCTCCATTACGAGATATTTGGCATGTCATACGACTTCCAAAACCGACAGTGCCATTATGGCTTTGAATAATAGATTCAATAGAGAAGTTAGTATGACGTCTGTATACAACTTTAAAAAAGGTAATTTGTGGATTACCGGTAAGATATACATCTTGTGCTCCATAGGCAACTAGTTGAAGTAAGCCTCCACCCATTTTATGTTATTTATTTATAGCAAATATAAAAATAATATGAAATATATAATTTAATGAATTAATTAATCATTTTCAATAAATTTAATATGTCTAATAACACTACTATCAGAATAATTATAGATTTCTGATGTATTAGATAAATCTTTATGAAAAACTGTGATAAGTTCATTAATTTTATTTTTTCTATTTAAAAGATCATTATCTAAATTAATACCATCTTGTTTATTTGAAGAATATTTTTTATGAACAAATTCCGGTTGTGCTTCTTTAATTTTTTGAACATATTCGATATATGTATCATTTAATGTAACTTTAATTAGTTCAACAACTCCTAAATAATATTTATAATATTCAATAAATTTATATTTTCTTGCTAAATTAATTTTATATTGATTTTCTGTAATTTTTTTAGTAAGAAATTTATATCTATTATCATTATACCATTTACTAATAACAGTATCTTCTGTTTTACGTTTAATTTCAGGAACAATAATATAACTATAATGTCTATATAATTGTTCAATATTACTAATATTTTTAAAAACATTAGTATTATGAAAAATAGATTTATCTTTTAAACAAATATTAATATAATTACATGAATTATTACCATTCCATAAGAGAGAATGTGCTCTCCAATAAGTTTGTATATTATTATCATCACATAAGTTATCATTAGGATTCCTATCAATTGGAATACCATTTTCTCGCATATATCTAAAATATTCAGGATTATGAATATATCTATTTTTTTTAACAATATTACCAGTTTTCCAATCAAATGCTGTATGACATATCCAACACCACATTTGATCACATCCGGATGATTTCATAATAGCATTTTTACAACCAGGACAAGGTTTAGTATCTTTATTAATAATTTTAGCAGTTTCAATATCATCTTTATCACAAACATGATTATCATCAATAATTTTATGACATTCTTTACAAGTATATTGTTTACATAATAAACAATACCAATCAGAATTTACAAATCCTTCACAATCAGGATTTTTACAAGGATAAATATAACTACTTTTTTTAATATTTTCTAATTTTCTTCTACCATCTAAATTTAATTCATTTTTAATATATTGTTTATATCCACCAATAGAATGTAATTTAATATAATATGTTAAAGAATATTTGACTTCATTATCAAGTTCATCTTTAATAGTATTAATTTTTTCTATTAAATTATCTTTTTCTTGAATAATATCAATAAATTTTAAAGTATGTGGTATTTGTGCTTTATCTTCTAACATTAAAACTTCTTTAATATGATTTTTCAAAGTATTATCTACATATATTTTTGTAAACATATCAATTAAATTTTTTCTGGTTAGAGTTTTTTGACAATTAGGACAAGGTTTATCAACTTTAATAACAGAAATTAAATATTTATTCCAGCATGGTTTACATACAACATATGAACAATATGGACATTTAGAAGTATTATTTTTTTTAAAAGTTTCACAACATAGTGAACAATCTATACTCATATTTGATTAACTGAGTAAGTAAAAAAAAAATCATTTTTTTTTTAAGTATTAAATTATTTTTTAATTGGAATAAGCTAAACCACCCATACCACTTAATATACGTAAAACGTTATAATTAGTTCCCCAAACTTTCAAAGTTCCAGAAGATTTACTTTTAACAATTAATCGTGCAGTATCAATACGACTCATATTAAGTGTTCCAGATGGTTGATGTTCTTCTGGTTTAAGAGCAAATGAATATACATTAATACCTTTATTTTGAGAAATATTAGTATGATGTTGATATTGTTGAACTAATGAGAAATAATCACCATCTCTTGGTGTAAATCGATCATTACCATTTAATTGTAATGAAGCTTGAACAACAGGATTTTGACCACTTGGAACAACACCTAATATTATATTAGTTAAATTAGAATAATTACCAGCGTCTCGGTTTAAATTAGATGCAAAACTGGAATCAAGAGCTAAATTACAACTAAATATTTCATTTGTATAATTATACCAAACTTCATTATCATCAGGTTTAATAGTCCAAACTAATTCTTTAACAGGATGATTCATTGTTAATTGAATGCTTTTTTGTTCTTTTTTAATAGTGTCTTCTCCAGAATATTGTAATTGTTCAATTAAATATTCATGAGATAATTGTGCAAATCTACGACGTTCATCAGTATCTAAAAAGATGTAATCAGCATATAAAGTTGCATTTTTAATATCTTTTTTACTAACAGTTCCTGAATTTTGCTTATAAGCAGAACCAACATATGTACATTTTTCAAATGTTTCAATTTCAATATTAACTTTAACTTCATGATATTGTAAAGCAATTAAAGGTAAAGCTAAACCGATATTTCTACAAAACCAAAATTCAAAAGGTATATATAATTTAGTATCTTTAAAGCTGGTCATATCAGTATCAGCTCCAACCATAGTTTGATAACCGTTTTGTTTTTCAATAGGTAATGATAATTCATTCCAAATATACATCCAATCAGAATATTGTTTATCAATTTTTTGACCACCAATTTCTAATTCTACAGATTTAATTAAACGTAATCCGATATAATTGACATATCTTTTTGCGTCTTCATCAGACCATACATTTGTAGGAATTTCTTGTAATTTTGGTAAATCAACTTCTAAAATCATTTTACTAACTAAATCTCCATTACGTGAAATTTGTGATGTAACTCTATTACCAAAATCAAAATTGCCACTAAAAGATTGTCTGATAGATTCGATAGAAAAATTAGTATGTCTTCTATATACCACTTTAAAGAAAGTAATTTGCGGATTACCGGTTAAATAAACATCTTGTGCTCCATAGGCAACTAATTGAAGTAAACCTCCACCCATTTTTAAGTATTTATTATATATAAAAGAAAAAATATATAATAAAAGTAATTTATAAATTATTAATAAAGATGATGAAAGAAAGATGTAGTAAAAAACGAATACATGTAATAGATAATGTAACAGAAGCAAGTACATTAGATGATATTCATATAAATACAATAAAAAAATTTAAAGAAAAGAATACAAATATTAATAATTTGGTAAATGATATAAAAAATTTAAAAATAATAAATATAGATATAAATAATAAAATAATAAATGATGATATAAATAGTAGTGAAAAAAAAAAGTTATGGTATAGTAATATATTGGTAAATGAGGATATATTAAATAAAACAAGAGCATTAAATGAATTAAATGAATCAAATGAAATTGATTATTATGAAAAAACGGGTAAAATTCTTTTTAATTATTATGACATTTTAGATAAAAATGTTCATACTAATAATATTTCAGTAAATAAGAATAAAAAATTTACAATTTTGGATGCATTAAATATAAATATAGAAAAGAAAATAGATTCGAATGTAAATAATAAGACAAAGACTTCTTTAGTAAATGAATATTTATCAATAACAGGTAATAAATATATAAATCATATAGATGGTGAATTTATAAGTGAATTATGTAATAATTGTAATAAAGGAAATATGATAAATTTACAACATGAAGCAATATCAATATGTATAGAATGTGGACATCAAGATTTTTTATTGGCAGAACAGAATAGACCAATAATGATAAATGATAAGAAGGATAATATTCATTATAGTTATAAAAGAATAAATCATTTTAGAGAGTGGTGTAATCAGGTTCAAGGTAAAGAAAGTACGGATATTCCGAATGAAGTATTTGATAAAATTTTGAATGAATTAAAAAAAGAAAAGATAACAGATACAAAAATGTTAACTCCAAAACATATGAGATCAATATTAAAAAAGTTAAGAACGCATAAATATTATGAGCATGCAGCATATATAATAAATAGAATAAATGGTGTGCCTCCCCCACAATTTAGTCCAGAATTAGAACAAACATTATCAAATATGTTTATGCAAACGCAACCTTTATTTATTAAACATGCTCCAAGTAATAGATTAAATTTTATTTCTTATTCGTATATATTGCATAAATTTTTTTTAATTTTAGATTTACCGGAATATTTACCATTATTTCCTTTATTAAAAAGTAGGCAAAAAATAGCACAAAATGAGGAAACATTTAAGAAGATATGTAATGAATTAAAATGGAAATGGATACCTTCAATCTAAATTATCGACAGTAAAAATAATTTTACATTCTTTAATTAAACTTTGTTTATAATTAACCATTTTACATTGATTAGCAATTTTAAATAATATTTTTGCTTTTTCTTTATATAAATCTGATTCTTCAAGTGTTTGAACAATTCTGGATTGGTTAAATAATTCTTGGTGTTTTTCAAATAATAAATCAAAAATTTTTAAACTAATATTAATGTATAGATCTTTAGCTAATTCCATTTCAATCCATTGATTATTATGATTTTGTTTATACCATTTATCATTATGAACTTTATAATCATTTTTATAAATATTATAAATTAAGATAGCTAAATCAAAATGGCTACCTTTAGAATTAATAACATTATGTATTAATACGTTTAATTCAGTTTCTAAATTCATTTATTATAAATTAATTTTATTTATGTTTAAATATATTTTTTATACAGGAAAATTCATGAGACGAAAACCTGTAGCTAATCCGACTCCTTGTTGAGCTGATTGTGAGAATGTGGGGCTAATAACATCTAATATAGCAAAAATACATGCAGATGTTACAGCTAAAATAGATATTTCCCAACCATTTAATTTATTAGGTCCGATCATATCTAATAAGTGTGCAACTAATGCTATAGCAAAACCTTGAAATAAATATTTCAAAATTTTTAATATTAATTCATTAGAATCTATTTCAACCATTTTTAAATGTTTTAATATATAAAGATATATTATATTTTTTAATAAATATGGAAAAAACAAAAATTGATTATTTAGATGAAGACGAACCAATTAGAAATCAAAATTATGTATGTTTATCTTTTTTAAATCCAGAAGATACTATTATAAAGAATAAAGAATTATTTTATTTTAATAATTTTTTAAAAAAATTTAGTAATGATATGGATTTATTATTTGAAAATTTAAAAGATAAATATAAAGATGATATAGATATGATAAATTCTATAAAAGATAATCATAATTATATATCAAATATGGATGAATTAAATGAACAATTTCAATTTTATAAAAATACAAATGCTCATAAAATAGAAGATGAATATTATAAAAATAATTTAAAAACAACACAACGAGGTATAAAAGTGAGAGGTGTATATGATAGTGAAGATCTTGCAAAAAAAAGAGTAGAAATTTTGAATAAAAAAGATAAATATCATAATATATATATAGCTCAAGTAGGTTGTTGGTTACCATATGAATCGCATATAACAAATAATATAGAAGAACAAGAATATCCAGAACAACAATTAAATACACTTATGAAACATTATAAAGAAAATAAAGATCAAAAAGATATAATTTTTGATACAAGAACAACAAATGCAATAAATAAAAATAGTATTGAATCAAAATTAGAAAATCAATTTGAAAATACAAAAATAATAAGTGATGAATTGAATGATGGTGTAGATCCATGGTTACAAAATAAAGAAAAAAAAATGGTTGAAATAGATTAAAATGTGATTTTTATTATTTTTTTTTACTCATATTTAATGATAAATACAGTTATTAAATATGAATAAAAAACCTTCAATGAAGTTAGAATTAAAAAAATTTGATCCTTCAAAAATTAATGATGATTCTGTTATAGTAGCAATTGCAGCAAGAAATAGAGGAAAAAGTGTTTGTTTAAGAGATATATTATCAAATCATTGTAGTATACCAATTGGTATGGTAATAAGTCCAACAGAACACGCCAATGCATTTTTTCAAAATTTTATTCCAAAAATATTAATTCATGATGAATATTCTCCAGAATTAATAGAAAAATATGTTCATAGGCAACAAAAAATATCAGCTAAATTTAAAAAAGAAAAAAAAGATTTTGGTTATTCTACAATTGATCCAAGATCTTTTTTAGTAATGGATGATGCAATGTATGATAAAACTTGGGTAAGTGATACAAATATTAGAAAAATATTTATGAATGGTAGGCATTATAAAATAATGTTTCTTTTAACAATGCAATTTCCTATGGGTATAACTCCTGCTTTAAGAACAAATATAGATTATGTTTTTATTTTTAAAGAAAATATAAAAAAAAATAGGGAAAGATTATATGATCATTATGCTGGAATGTTTCCAAGTTTAGCGGTATTTGAACAAGTTTTAGAACAAGTAACTCAAGATTATGGTTGTTTAGTTATAAACAATAGAGCAAATGGAAATAAATTAGAAGATCAAGTATTTTGGTATAAAGCAGATCCGAATAAAAAGTTAAAAATGTGTGACAATGAATTATGGGATATACAAGCTTTACAAGATGAAAAAGAAAAACATTCATCATATAATGATGATGCAGATGAGGATGAAGACTATGATCCAAATGTTATTATAAAAAAAAAAAATACTTGTAAAATTACAGTTAAAAAAAATAATTAAGGCATTTTGAAACCTGTATCAATATTTTCTAATATTTCTGTTTTATTTTCAATGTTATTATTTGATAACATATAGATAATAAATGTAGTTACAATAAATAATATTATAAATATTACAATATCTTTTCCTTTTATAAATTCTTTTTTTTCAAATATATTAATAATATAAAATAAAATTAAAGTAATACATAATGAATATATATAATACATTTTATTTATTATATTATCCTTATTTTATTTAAAAAAACGCATTTTCTTCAACTTGATTATTTATATAAATAATTTTATTATCAAATTCTTTATCAAAATTTGTTTTTAATTCTTGTGATTCATTAGATTGTGATTCATTAGATTGTAATTCATTAGATTGTAATTCATTAGATTGTAATTCATTAGATTGTAATTCATTAGATTGTAATTCATTAGATTGTAATTCATTAGATTGTAATTTATTAGATTGTAATTCATTAGTTTTTTCTTGTAATTTTGCTTGAGATTCATTAGTTTTTTCTTGTGATTCATTAGTTTTTTCTTGTGATTCATTAGTTTTTTCTTGTAATT
>Ga0209425_10003447_pt1 | contig 16751 bp, 27 predicted proteins | sample COG_05_FD_184749 | JGI IMG/M metagenome (GOLD analysis project Ga0209425, IMG submission 184749) | Pelagic Microbial community sample from North Sea - COGITO 998_met_05 (SPAdes) (version 2) | ecosystem: Environmental > Aquatic > Marine > Neritic zone/Coastal water | place: Helgoland, sampling...
CGAAATCGTTATTAATCGGTCCCTGTCTATTTGCAGTATCGTTCCCTGAAGACGAATAGCCTCCTCTAGCGCACTATTGTACTCTTTTGTATTGTCGAGTAGGTCTAGGGATTCTGTTGCATGGATTCTGGCGCTCTCTGTCCGTAGAATAGACAGTTTATATGTTTCATTAGCGATACTGAATTCATCTCTAGCACTATTCTGCTTCTCTGTATCTAATTTTACCTCATTCTCTAAGCTATTTTCAAACTCGGCGGCGTTTAACGCCCGGTTCCTCCGCATGGCCTCGACCATCCGAAGTCTCGACTCCTCTTGTATTAACTGATCCTTTAGTGATTGAAGGACTTCTCGGGCTATCGCAAGATTTTCTCTTGCATCTATAGTGCCTTGCTCCTGTATGGCGACTATTTGCTTCGTATTGTAGCCTTGCTTTCGTAGGGCCTCTGCCTGATCCCTACTTTCCTTTAGGCTCGTCGTTCTCTGGTGCCTCGCCGTCACCTCAAGATCATCTACTACCTTTTTCTGCTCGTTATATGCGTCAGTCAACGATACGACACTCAACTCAATCGGCTTTATGTCCTGTGTGAGCTTTACAAAATCCCCCGCGCTTTTATTTATCTCTTTAAGGTTCTTGCTCGATCTCTGAGAGTAATTTGCGAACCCCTCGATTGCTGCCGTGATAGCCCCAAATGCAAAGAGCATCCCGACAGGACCAACCATAGCGGTCCTGAACGCCGCGAATGTAGTTATGGTTTTGCCCGTCTGGAGGTTGAGTGCTTTCTGCTGCTCTGCAAGTATCGTAAACGCCTGAACGGTCTGCTGAACATTGTTCGTTACAGCGCGAATACCTTGCGCCGCGCCCATTCCAAACTGACCCGCATCCTGAAATGCCTGACCCATCGAAACCGCAGCAAAGGAGGCACTTCCCGCCACGTTAGCATTGGACGCTAATGTTTTGGTGTTCCTTTTTACGGAATTTGTATTCTGGTTGACAGCACCAGTGTTTGATGCCTTCGCCCCAGATGAAGCATTGTCCGCACTTGCGCTCGACTTAGAGGCAGAGGTATTTGCGACCGTCGCAGATGTACTGGCTTTCCTAGCCCTAATCTGACTGTTAAATGACTCAGTTAAACCCTTGCCCTGATCCTTCACGGCGCGAGTGTACGCCAGAATTTTCTTGGTGCTTCCGTCCCAGTGCTTGTTGGTAACGGTCTGCTGCTCTATAGACTTTTTGCCAACCGAAAGAAGGTTCTGCCCAGCAACTTCTAGGGCCCTAGTTGCACTTACTGCGCCCTTGGTGCCCTTTTCGTATATCTGCTGACTCTTACTGAGCCTGAGAGTGCCGTCTGAAGCTTCCCTCAGTGCTTGGCTCATCTTGGTTAGACTGTCAGAACCAGCGACCTTCAGCAGAAGGTTCATTAGGATGTCTTGCGAACTCTGAGGCATCTATTTATACTCCACTTTATATCCTACGCCCTCTGTGCCACGCCTTTTAACGCACACTGCAAACGCTATGTCTGAATATGAACACTCTCTAAAAATACGCCTAGCCTCAGCGGGGTTGCTGTCAACGAGGTCGTGTGTGAGTACATCCCAAGTGTCTGCCACCCTGTCGAACTTCAGGGCCCAAGGCTGATCTTGGACCCGTGGGTCGCTTACCCCTCTGCTGACGGGACGTATTTGGCGAATCTGCTCTGAAGCCCATCGCTGATCTTCAGTGCAAACATAAAAAAATCAGCCACAACTACTGATACAAAATCCATAGACACGCCATCGCCATCAAGGTCGTCAGGCAAACCCTCAAGGATTTCCTTGCAAACTAAAAGATCCATGCCGTCATCACCGCTTGCGCTATCTGATATTGCCTGAACCTTCTTTTGGAGAGCGACCGTGGGGTAGCGCATCGTGCCTACTACCCCTGGTCCCAACTCGTACTCTGTACCGACTTGAGGGACGTACTCATCCCCTCTTACGACAGCGTTTATGTCAATCCTAGCCATGTTATCCCTCTTTTGTTATTATAAAACTACGTCGAATGAAGTTAGTGTGTCTTCTGAGTAGTGTGTGCCCACGAACTCGACATTTGCACCAGAAAAGCCGTTTCCTGGATCAACACCATTAGTCTCAACTCCCCATCCATCTGTACCGTCTGTATCTGCGGTCGCACTACCGTTGGTGTACTTGAGGATTGAACTCCAAGCAGCAGCAACGCCAGTGATCTTGAGGCGAACCATACGAGCACCAGCAGCGTCTTCCCCTGCGTGGTAAGCATAGGCGTACACGTCCTCTAGGACCATGAAGTTGTTATTTGGCATGGCAAAGGCCACGTCTACGTTGGTGTTTTGGAGCGCCTTGGCAAGTGCGTAAACGTCAGTCGTTGCCCCGCGAATACCACTCAGCATAACCTCAGCAGTAACACGACAGGAGCCACCAAAGTAGGGGCGACCACAACCGTCTGTTTCGTCACTTGGAAAGTCAAACTCAAACGAAGGGTCGCTCATGGCAACACCTAAATCAGTAAAGTTTGTCGTGAGGTCGTCATAGCTACCAGCCTGAGCCAGTATGTACACATTGCAAACGTCTGACACAATGTTCACTATGGGCTTTACCCGACAGATCGTATTGCTTGTCATCGTCTGCGTATCATTATCAGTGTACGTGACGATAGCCGTGTTGAGGGACCTGTTTGTCATCAACGTCTCAAGAGCCGTTACTTTACTGTAGTCGAGGCAGTCAAAAGATCCCGTCTTGGTGACGAACCCCCGATCAGCCTCAAAGTTGTACCCCGTAGTGTACGATTCCTCTGCCGTTTCCAGCGAGAAGTTTTCTATTAAGTTTCCATTTGTTGAAGTACCGCCAATGCTGATTGACGCGACCTCTGATGGTCCTGGTGCCCAAGCCATATTGTTATTCCTCTATGTTTTCGTCATCAGCTACCGTTACTTCGGGAGCTTCTGGTTCTTGTATGTTACTTGCAAAATACCTATCGTGAATATCCCCTGACACAATTCGTGCGGGTCCATTTACGTAGTTTTTCTTATTTCGGACGATCTTGTACTCACGATTCTTGGCGATAAGGCCAAGCTGCCTTCCCTCCCCGTCCCTAGCCGCCACTGAGTGACTGGCTATAAATGTCTTACTTTTACTCACGGACTTGTTACCTGTCTTTGTGGTATGATACCCCACCTGATAAGGTGTGACATAACATCACTACCAGCGGGTTGTCTAAAGCGCCCTAGGTAGTTCGTGCCACCAAAAGATGACTTAGCATCGCTACTCCTACCTGAGAACTCGAAAAGATCGTGCACAATGGCGTCTGAGATGTCCCAGAACGCCTCGCGATCCGATGTGTACCTTGTTGCCCCAGAAGCCCTTACGACGACGTAGATGTCCACCAATAGAGTCTCTCGCACGGGTACGCCGTAGCCTGAGTTCGACTCGTTAGAAGCGTCTGCTAGTCCAATGAATACAAACCTAGATCCTGATGGTCTACTAGCGAAGTGCTGGTCGATTGCGCTCTGTAGTGTGCCGTCGAATATAGTGCAAGAGTCAATACCGTCAATGCGACGCTCAATCTCACCCTTAACGGCTTCAAATACGTTATTTGTAGATACGCTATCCAATGCTACTTCCCTATGATTATTTCTTGCTTCGTGGCTCTGGGCAAGCCGTACTCCCTGAACGACCTGTCGATATTCTCTACCACCCACTGCTCCTCAAGGCCCATGAAGTCCCTCTGGTGCTCGTTCCTCCATCTAGGACTGTTTCCAGATATGTGAGCGTAAGCCTTTATTGCTTGTGTGGGGTCGCTAAACCCAATGCTGATCTGGGTATCTCTCGCCTTCATAGCCTGACCGCTCCTTGTGTCCCTGACCTTAGAGCCACCGAGGGTTGTATCTACCCTTGCCGACCCTGCGCCCTCAAGGACTTGCAAGTTGCCTAGCATCTGTCCAGACAACCTCAGATCAACATTCTCCTGCCCTTTTCTCTGTGCGTATTTTCTTGTGTACGGATGCTTCAGAGCGTTTCCTTGCTTATCAAGGCCCGACTTCGTGCGCTCTCTGATGTGAAGAACCGCAGCCTCCCCGATGTCTACAGCAACCCTGCCAAGGCCAGAGGCCCACTCCGCAAGTGCTTTAGTAAACTCCTCACCTACTCGTACAACAGCCATTTAGCCCACCCAAGTATCTCGTGAGTGTGTGTCCATGTCGTCGTCAACAGTTGTCTCTAACTGCGTGAGGAAGTCTGAGTCGATGCGCAGTTGCTTGATAAGGGCGTTGAATGCCATCTCAAAGCGGTCGTACATCATAGCCGACCTATTCACCAGCATAGAGTTGGAAGCGAGAGCCTGTTGCTCGTAGTATTGCCACATGACACAGTAGCCAAGCGTCCTGTTAACAGCGCCAGTCAAGTGAGTCTTGCCCACATCAATAGCCGCATCAAAGAACTCACCTGGACCGTCAGCGTCACGCATCATCTCAGGGAACTCGCGCATGGACTTCATCTCAATATAGCCCTTCGCCTCGTCCCGCATATTTGCAGATATGGCGTCAGTGTCATACGAGTCAAAGTTGGGATCACGCAAGTCTACTGGCGCAATACCGTCCATAACGTCGTTGTCAAGAGTGAGGTCAGCCCAAGAGCCCATATCTACTGTCCATTTTAAGCGCACAAGCAGGGGGCCGAAGCCCCCCGCCGTACACCGTTTAGTTTACGACTGGTCTACGTCAATCTTTACGCCAGCAAGGTCTTTGTTGCTTGCGACATTAACGTCCCAGTTAGATCCTGTAACTACATTAGCCGTAGTTGGGTTAACACCACCGTTAGTAGTGTCCCACTTGAAGCCTTTGAGTCCAAGAACGTAGTCGTCCTCTCCCTGAAGAATCATCTCAAGGTTGGCTTTGAGCAACTTGCGATCCATAGCCACGATAGGCAGTGTATCAACAACGATCTCAATAGCGTTGTCTACCAAACCAAGAACGTGATACTCACCAGGAGTACCAGAAGTGGTCAAGTAGGAGATGTCAGAGACGAACATTGGGAGCCCAAGAGTTCCTGTTCCACCCTGATAAATCTGGAAGTCAGCCACGTTGCCAGAGGCAGCGGACAACTGCTCGACTTCGAGGGCCTCCATTGCGCCTGAGTTCGTAACCCATACTTTCACACGATCAGCAGCGTCGCCCAATTTCCGCTTTCCGCGAACAAGAGCAGTGTGATCTAGTGTGGCATTTGCGCCTGTAGCAGCGTAATCGTACAGGTTGTTGCCTTCAGTCGTGATGGCAGCAGCGCAAGCACCGATAGACGTATTCAGCATTTCCTGAACGCGAACCTTAGCATAGTTTTCGCCCAATAGGGTCGAGAACAAGCGTGGGTCTTCTGCGATACGACGGAAAGCATCTTCAGTCTGTGAGTACGGTCCGTAACGACGACTCAGCTTGACGCCGATGTTTTCGTCTTGTGTCATTGCCGTAGGAGTCAGGTCTGTAGAGACATCTGTGATGTCACGACGAACGTAACCGCCTGAAGGGAAGTCAAAGAACCGCTCTCTGCGATAGTCTCCCTGTGATTCTGCGGTCAGAATGTTTACTGCACCGCCAAAGCCAGCGCGAAACTCCTCGATAGCCTGACCGAGTGTTTCTACGAAGGCTGCACTAAATTCTTCGTCGTAGATGACAAAGTTAGATTTTGTTCCAATAGCCATTGCTTATTTTCCTATTATTTAAGTTTCATGTAAGCGGGCCATCCTTCAACCTTGGGCTGTCGTAGCCCGTACTGGCGAATATAAGCGCCGTGGTCTTGGATATCATCACGAGTCTTGGGCTTGTGCCCGCTCTTGGTGACGCCTTTTCCTTCTTGCCCAATCTTCGCTCTCGTACTGTTGCGTTCTGGCTCCCGCAAGTAGTCTTTCAACCGTGGGTCAGCGACAAGTTCTCCTACGAAGTCCTCAACGGACATCTCAGAACCCCTAACGCTGATTGTTGATGTATTGTAGTCAAAGTCGATCTGATCTCCGTAAAGCAGTTCCGCTGTTGACGGCTTCTTTGGGTCGATACGCTTAATGAACGTGTCATCAAACCTACTACCAAAAGCCCGCTCCATCTCTACGTGTTTTAACTTGCTGGTCAATCCAGAAAGCTGTTCTCTTGTCTGCTCTAGTTCGCTTTGCACAGGCTTTAGGTTCGCCGTAGTCCACTGCTCTCGTTGCGCGTCAAGGTCAACGCTCGGCTCCGAAGTGCCGTACTTTTCCTTAAATCTTGCCACAAGAACTTCGTCTTCAAACACCTTGTCACGATGTACGTGATTCTTAAAGCGTTCGTCTACTTTATTCTGGACTGCGGGGCCGAACTTATCTTTTGAGATATAGCCCACACTCAGATCATCATTTGAAAGAACTTTATAGTCCTCTGATAGCGGTGTGTATTCATCGCCATCCTTTACGTATACATCCATCTCGATTCTTATTTACTGTGCGCCTCGGTGTGCGCGGTCAATCGGAAAATAAGCAGCCCTCAATCTTTCTCCTTCCGGTAGAGACATACGCGAGGGTGTTGCGTCTGTTGTGTGCGAATATAAGAAATTCACACGATCTTGTCAAAGAAATACCAAATTTAATTTACCTTTATCTGCACAAATGTTATTTTACCACCTTTATCGTCCCGTCCTCCTTGCGCTGGACTCTTGTGTACGCTCCATTGTGCTCGCGATCAGGCCATCCTACACCGCCTTCCTTGAAGATCGTGCCAGAGCCTCCGCTGATAAGCCTCCTGACGGGTCTACCGTTGTACTCAATGAGTGGAGTAGCCTTCATGGACTCCACAACATCAAACTCCTCCTTATCCCCGTCCTGATACCTGTACGTGTACGTCATTCTTGTCCCTCGATGTCCCTTGTTTCTTCTTCTTTATCGTCCTCGAAAGGTACCTCTACAGGCACTTCTATAGGCACTTCGGGCACCTCAACATCCTCTAGGCGCTCACGAACCTCCTTGGTGATGCCGTCAGTAGCCATAAGAGCAGCCAATTCAGGCTCTAAGCCCGTACCAGAGGCAGCAACGTAGTTGTTTACTTGCTTCTGAATGAGGTTTTCGATGTCAACAGGCTTAAAGTCCCTGCTACGCTCTACGGTAGAGGAGTGCCATACCGATTCGTCCTGTGGGGACATGATCTGTGAACCTAGGAACCGCCAGTCGTTGTCAATCTCGTCAATAGCGCTTGCCATCAGGCTCAGGAACGCCGTGCGCCCTTCTGCTTGGTTGAACAGCACCTCAGTAGCAGAGCGCTCTATGTTCGGGGCGTTCATGCGCTGGTGGTTCGTAATGTAGAACTGCTTGACCTCGGCCTCGTAGGTTCTGTACGCCTCAGAAGCGTTACTTGAGTCTGGGGAGATGTAGCTCCAGTCCCCTTGTAAGCCGTTAGCACCCGCATTGATACCCGCAACGCCCTTGTTGAACACACTGTCCTCAACGTCACCAACAAGGCGTGGGTGGTTGATCACACGGAAGTTCCAGCGGGCATCGCTGAGGATGTTGTACAGGGCATTGTGGTCTTCTGCCATCTGGTAGCCGACCTCTCTGGTCATGCGATCAGAGAACTTCAGGTACGTGAAAGGCAAACGCTCAACGGTCCTTGTGTCGTCCGTGTAGAACTTGTGCTTCCAAGTGTCAGCATCCACCACCTCAAGGGTGTCGTCACCCCCGTCGTTTTCGCTGATACGCCATTTCGTCCACCCGTCAACATCGTACTCTGTGTAGTAGCGCACAACCTCTGCGGGCTCGTGCATATCGGGACGCTCAAGCACGTCCTCTGCCACTAAGAGCCACGTAGGGCGTCCGTTGACCATGTGCCAATCGACAATCCTGTTCGGGTCGATGATCTCTGTCAGCGGGTTCGCAGCCCCTTCTGGCAAGTACGTAAAGGAAAAGAACTTGTTATCCACGATAACATTCGTCTTCGCCTTGTTCAGTGCTCCTAGCCAGTTTAATCCAGTACCGTCGATGTCTCTCCACATACGGTACATCAAAGAGCCCTCATCATCACTAGCTCCAAGGGGTCCTTCTTCCCTTAGATTCCACTTGCCGTTCTCAACGGCGGCGATACCACCAGAGTACGCATCGACAAGCGCTGCCATGTGTGAGGGGAAGCGAGTAATCCTCGCTCGTTCCGCAAAAGCAGAGGCTGACTCGCCTTGGCTCCTGCGTATAAGATAAGAGCCGTACCCACCGTTCGAGGAGGGGGCACCAGAGCCCTCGCTAGAGAAGTAGCCCACCCTGTAGGTTCCCCTAGGCAGGTTGTCCTCCGACATAAAGTTAGATATTGCCCGTGGGGGCTTAGAACCGTCAGGATCGTCATTCATTGAACTAGATTCCGACTTTGCTACCGCTAAGGCGCGTCCTGTGTACTGATCCCTAGTGTACTGCCTCTTTAGAACCTCCACTTCGTAATCAGGATGCCTGTTTTCTACCCAAAGATCAGCCATATTCTATAGATTTAAGTGCGCGTAGCCAATAGTCTGGCCGCCGTGCTTTCTTTTGTAGATAGCCATCTCAAGCGCATTTCTGCGATCAGGGCTCCTACGGATTACTTTCTTCATCTCCTTTTTACCTAATACCTTTCGCCGACCTTTCGCATCTAGTTCATACGTATTGGACAGCAACTCTTCCTTTAGAACGGGGTCATCAGGGATCGCCCCGCCCTTCCTTATCCAGTCTGCAAGTTGAAATGCCATTTCTGACCCGACATTGTTGTAGTTATCGTCGTCGGACGCGCTTGATTGAACGTGAATTGGCACGACCACAATGTTAAATTTGTTTCCCTTCTCCTTGAGGATGTTGTGTAAGGCATCCACAGGGCTGGATCCAAGTCCGATTTCATCTATTTGCACCCTTATTTGTTTGTCGTGCTCTCTGTGGTACTTGCGCACCGCTTCAATAATTTTTCTAGCTACGTACACACCGTCCCTATTACGTAACGTAACAGGTAAGTGTGCGTGCTGACCGCGAACAGCGTAGATGACCGACTCGTCATCCCCAAAACGAGCAACATCAACCCCAAGGGTCAATTCGCCCGTAGCAGAAGTGTCCTTCCACCGCTCAACAGCCTTGTCTACACTATCAAGGTCTATAACAGAGTCCTCGCCTTCACCAGGGAACTCGCCAAGGACGCGAACTCGAAAAGCAATCGACTCCTTGCCCCACATATCAAATTTCTCGTCGATCCAAGGCTTTGTAGCCAATCCAGGGATCTTCATCTCGCCAGTGACGTTAGGAGAGTCGTAGGATGACAACTTTATATTGTGCCAAAACCGCGAATACTTCGTAAAGGCGTTGCAAAACTCACCCGTCATCTTTGTAGCCTGTGACGCCATGAATATCTTAGCTCCACCAGCCATGTTCCCCTCCATAGCCTCAAAGATAATGTCCTCAATACCCGAAGCCTCGTCTAGGAGGTACAGGATGTGCGGAGAGGAGACACCAGCAGCGCGTTCTGGCTCTGTAGTAGAGAAGCCGAAGGCTTGATTGCCGTTACGAAGGGTTAGCCCCGTGGAGGGATCGAGGGAAGGGTCCTTTTCTAGGAACTCCTGATAGACAGGAGATTTACGTACCATCTGGCGTATCTCGCGCCAAAGCGCCTTCTTCACCTGATCAAAAGATGCAGAGGATATAGCGACTCGTGCATCCTCCCCTTTTAGTTGCCAATAGAAGGGCCACCAGAGGGCTATTATAGCCATAGATCGGGTCTTACTGGTCTTGTGACCCGAACGTACAGCTACCCTATCGTAATCTCGGCAAGCACGAAGCATATCGGCTTGCTTAGACCACACCTTCTCACCGAGAACATTGATCGCAAACCACACAGGGTCCCACGACTTCTCGGCAAGAGCGTCTAAATCTTCTCTTGATAATGTTTCAATACTCAAAGAACTAGTCTCCCTTTGCCAAAACAAGGAGTTTGTCTACGTATGTGTTGCCTGAGCCGTCAGAACTCGCCTTGAAGCCACCGTGGTACTTCATCATGCGATCCTGAGCAGCATCAGCGGGATAGAACGTCAACTTAGTACCGAACTTTGTTGGCGAAACATCCTTTAAGAGCGGTCCGAGACCGTCCTTACGCATACGCTGTACATCAAATACATATTCGATGCCGTGACTCACGCCCTCACCGCAGTGGGGGCACTCAACAGGCACCTCAATAAGATATTGCATCAAGTCAGCCCTTGCCATCGCCGAAACGCGAGCAACAGTCTCCTCAATACCCATCTCCAAAGCCTTTAACTCAATGTCAGCCCGACGCTTAACCTCTGCCTGGATGTGGGGCTTCTTAAATATCTTGTCAGCCTTCACCTTAGCAGCCCTATAGCCTCTACCGTCGTCCTTTTCCCCTTCAGGAGGGCCAGCGAAGTAGTACCCCGCGACCTTATAGGACTGAATCTTATTCCTGTACTGATCACCGTCAGCGTCACAGTACGAATCTACAAGTGTCTTTTCCTGTCTGGTAAATTCCTCGTAGGGTTTTATCGAATGTCTCTTTGGCATAGTGCTATTTACTGATCCCTATGTTAAACTAGGGGCGAATATACGAATATATTGTGAACTTGTCAAAGAACCATTGACTTTTATTTTATTTTTCTCTATATTGGCTCTGTGTTTAACTAAAAATAGGCAACATGACCCTAAAAACAGCAATAAAAGCCTCTGTGCCAAATGTCGCCTTGGTCGCCATAGGTGCATTTTTTACAGCTTATGCGGGTGGTGGTGGGGAACTCTTCCTTATCGGACTCGTAGTAGCACTTGTGGCATTAGTGTCAATACCGCTAATAATACATCAAACCAACTCAACTAAGTAGAAAACAATTCAACATGAAAGCACTTAACAAGGCTCAACTCATCGGCAACCTCGGCAAAGATCCAGAACTCCGTCACACGGGTTCAGGCACTGCCGTTTGCTCTTTTTCCGTAGCCACCTCTGACAGGTACAAGGACTCCTCTGGGGAGTGGCAAGACAAAACGGAGTGGCACAATGTCGTAGTGTGGGCCAAGCTCGCTGAGATTTGCGCCCAGTATCTCAAGAAGGGATCAAAGGTGTATATCGAAGGCTCGCTTCAGACGCGCTCCTACGAAAAGGATGGTGTGACACGCTACTCTACCGAGATCAACGCTAGAGACATGATTATGCTCTCTCCTGTAGAGAACAAGAGCAAGTCCGATCACTCGAACGATGACATGGCTGGTAAAGGTACCTACACCTTTGCACCAGACGACACACTCCCGTTTTAGCCCCCCATTAACCTAAGCGAGGGATGCCCTCGACAGACTCCCACGGTTTGTCGGGGGCTTTCTTGTATTTGTACAAAAGAGGATCTTTAATATGAAAGATAACAAAAACGACGAAGTTGATCTTGAGTTTTTAGACGCTATTGATGACGCAGTGAGCGCATTTGATGAGTCCATATTAGGTAACAAAAGCCTCGGTAAGACCGACACGCTCGGCGTGGGTATAGCAGCGATGCTCACTATCGTAACACGATCAGCAGAGTCTCTTCAGGAGGCTTCTGGTAACAGCGACATGGACGTGTTCTTTCACTTGCTACAGCTTATAACGGAAGCCATCACGCACGGACTCAGTGGAGACGAGAACTACGTGGACGCCAACCCAGACAACACCTTTAGCGGGACGTGGTTCGACACCTTCGGCGAAGCCTAACATTTATTTTCACCTTTCCTTCATAATTCTTTGACAAAGATCAAGCAATTTTGTATATTCCCTCCATGATGCCAGCGCAGTTGCCCCCAAATAGAATATACGTTAAGCGAGAAGAAGATCCAAATCCTCTTCAGGCGGACGTAGAGTTTCGTATGGAGAAAGCCAGATTACGGGCCACTCTACTGGAAAAGCGTGAACTAGCATCCCTCAATAAGAAGATGACCAAAGGCAACCCGACGAGGAAGCGGTAAGCCCTGGCTCCGAGAGGAAGGTTTTTTACATACGTTCTAAGCAGCAAGCAGTACACACTGGCACACTTCCCTTTGAAAGAGCGGGTTGGATCAGGTAAAATAAAGTCCTCTTCACAATAGCGTGGTTCACAGCACTCAGGCTGTGCGTCCTTTAGCAGATGTATTCGGCGTACCCCCAACCACACACTACGTGAAGCGGCTCAACTCTCTCTCTTTTAATACCTGCTGGAAGGGGGGCATCCCTCCTCCTCAAGTACCCAGCTAACGTAGAACCCTTCACCAAGAGGAAGGCTCCGAAGCGTCGGGCACACAAGGTGTATTCCGAAATCACTTAAATACCCCTCCCCAAAAAAAGACCCCAAAAAAAGAGGCTCGTATTAAGAGGGGGTAACACACCCTGTCACTTAAGGGTTTACCCCTCTCCCCCCTAAGGGAAAAGACTACAAATAAAGTACGAATATGCACAGGAAAAAAGGAGGAATAAGACAGCAAGTGGCTACCCTAAATCCTCCCTAAATCCCTACAAAGAAAGGTTATCAAGTGTGTATGTAAACTTTGTACCTATTGCTTGTGGTTATTTACAGTTTAACTCCGTCTGAATTGTAGAAGGCTCCGTCGATAAACAGCTCAGAAGGTTCATCGGGAAGGGCAGGTTGCCACGTGTACCAGGCCCACGACTGCTGGTAAACGCGCACGGGGCTGAACCTATTGATCCGTTCCTTAGTTGTAGTGGAGTAGTACCCTCCCGTGTACACTTTGTATTTTCCGTTGGGGTATATGTTTAGCACGTCTGTACTGTGCAGTCTAACGGCAATGTATTCCCCTCTGTCAAATAGGCGTGTATTGTTTGCGATAGGTTTCCCGTTTGCCTTGTTTCGTGCCGTGTTCAGTAGTTCTTTAGCTTCAGTATATGTTAACATCTTATTTACCGTTTGTGCTTTTGATTGTGTGGAGCTGAAGTGTTCGGTAGTGAGATCCGATCTCAACTTCTACGTACTTGCCTTCATAACTCCTAAATATGTACCCGTGACTGTGGTCTCTCTGAGTCCGAAAGGTGTACCCGTCGACTGTGCCTTTATAGCGTGGGTTTCCGTTTGGTGAGTTGTCTAGTCTCACTACGTTTTCTAGGATTCCCCAATGTCTCGTGATATTCATCATTTTCTTCTCCGTTATTTGTTTGAATTGCAAAAAGAGTACACCCGATCCCCTTTGTCGTAGTGGGTGATAACACCGTAGGACGCCACCTCTTCTAGCTCACTTAGTAAGGAATCGTATTCTCCAACTTCCTTGATCGTAGCCAAATTGTACCACCAACCGTCTACGGTATTGGTTGCACAACAAAGTATACCGAACCGATTTATTACACCGATCTTTTCTTTTTGCATATTGCTTATATCAATTCTGCGCTTGAACCTTTTGGCGTAACCCTTACACGTACCACCGCTACTAAATAGCGAGTTGAGAAATTCAGTTTCAGTTTCTGCGAATTTACTACCGTTTAGAATAATCATTTTTATAACCCCGCTCTTGATTGGTAAGTGGCAGTTTCAGTCTCATAGCAAGCATCTGTGCAGACCGCTATACTGTGCGCTACTAGGTAGCGTATTGCACCTAATTCTGCCCTTGTTGCCGTAGTCCAGTTTATGTAGATTGGCTTGTTTACTGCCAATCTCTCAAGGTACTGTGTTCTTATTGATTGCACGGTAGTAACTCGACCTTAAATAGATTGATTGATTCTTGTTTGCTGTACCCGTAGTAGGTACGAGTTACCCAATACCCGTCTAGTATCGTGCTAACCTGATAAGCACCCGTGTGCGCTATTCTTGTGACTATGGGCTCCACGTCTTCATCGATTGGGCTAAAGTCGTTTAGGGATTCTATATAGTCTCTTGCTAACTTGTTCATTTTTATCACCTATTGGTTTGTTGTCTGATCTGCACCTAAATAACGGCGCAATACAATAGCATACAAGACCTAATATACGATTCATCTCTTCTTCATATTGATTCATTTTGCGTCCTATATAGGTCGTTCTACTCTCAAGCTAGTCACGACTAAATAAGCAGACGGACAAATGAGACGACTAGAGACACGGCGAGGATCGAGAGGGTCGAGAAGGGGCAATCCAGTCCAGGGGGGGGCGAAAAAAAGACCCGCGGAAAAAAGACCCACTTCACACGATCTTCACTAGGATGCTAATCCAGGAAGCCGTAGTATAGGATCAAACGGCGAAAGGCGCCCGGGGAAAAAAAGAGAACACAAAAAAATGAGACTACTAACTAAAGACATAGCAGACGGGGCCTGGAAAGACCTCTGGTCTAAAGGGAAAGGAGCCAAAGGACTTAATCACGAGCCGTATCACAACAATATGCGCAACAACGGCAACAGCATCACCTCCTACTGGGAGGACGGACACGACACGCAATGGGACTGGTACTACAAAATGAGACGCGATAGCGGACAAAAAAAATGAAAACAAGAGAAAATAGCTACTACCTCACAGATCCTGGAACTTGGTGGTTTGACTGGCATAAAGACCCAGACCACTACTGGGATAAGCGGGTGCGATCCTTGAGATTAGATGATGATGAAGAGGATGCCTACGATCACCAAGCAGAAATTAACGCACTAAACGAGATATTCGATGAAAGCTAATAAGAAACACCCTGAAATCCCTTCACGCCTGTGCGACCTAGACGGTTGGGCTGACGCAGAACTGGAAGTCTCCGAAATAGATGGCAACTGGTTTACTGGTTGGTTGTCTCTCAATGACGGGATCATTACCTACGCAATAGGCGTACAAGGTGTCTGTTGGGACACGGGAGACGGGTACGACTACACCCGTGAGTACCTGGAACTGGAAACATTCGACTTTGAGGTTAATTGATTATGCAGCAAGCAAAGAGAATAGCAGCACACGCAATCTTAATCGTATCTTCACTTGCGTTTGTTTCGGGGATTACGTATACTGCCTTTGAAGTCGGGAGGATGGTCGGGGACGGCGAGGGATGGCGAGAAGCCATTGAAGCCACAGACCTACCTAGTGTTTCAGAAATAAACAACTTGGCGAGCGTTTGCTCGCAACTATAAACGGAGAAAAAAGATGAGAGTCAACATAGACAAAACAGAAGCACAAGCCGTAGCGTTCACACTCTGTGACGTTGCAGGAGCGTTGAGCCAGTACGCCAAGACCTCCGATGTGCTACAAGAAGTGCTGAAAAACGTGGAAGACACGCTGTACCACGTCTTTGACCACGAAACGCAGAGTCGCAAGCGAAAGAAAGCAAGCGAGGTGTCAAAATGAACATTTTCTTCGACGACGAATACGAACTAGAGATCACGACCGACAAATACGGGGGGGCTCCCTTGGTTGCCAAGGTGGAGATCCTGGATTTCGATGCGGGCTACGACCACGGGCGGTACTATGTGCCCCCAAGCCTTAGCAACTACGCGATAACGGGCCTCACGGAGGATGAGACTGAGCGATACAAAAAACAGATCGAAGAAGGTGTACAGTACATCTTTGAAGAGCACATACAAACCTTGACAGAGAGGGAACAATAAGATGGAAAACGGAAAAACGATGCTGGAAATCCAGACTGCACTATCAGCCAAGTTCCCCCAGCGGGAAAAAAACAAAAGAATGGGAGGTAACAACATAACCTTCTTACCGTGGTACGAGGTGGTCAGTATATTTAATGGTTGCACAGATGGCAAGTGGGACTACGAAATAGTCAAGGCTGGACACAGCGAAGTGAGCAAGAAGTTTGAAATGATCGTGAGAGTCACCGTACACGCTGCTGACGGCACGTACTTTCGCGAGGGAACGGGTAGTGAGGACTCGTCTACGGATAACTATGGGGACTACCAGAGCATTGCTGAAAGTATGGCACTTCGCCGTGCAATGACTAAGTTCCAGTTGGGAATCTATATGTATCGCAAGTAGGGGACGGAAATGGATGACAAAGACATTGAGGCACTTGAAGAGATCAGGGCAATGCTTACGAATCTAGCAAGTGCAACGGATAAAGACCTGACCAACGGGTACATACCCACACTGCTAGGGCACTCGTACACAGCGTCTATTAAACTGGGTCAACTGATTATGAAGTACAAGCACGGGGTTCTATGAGTTACTACATCGTGATACCTGCACCCGTCAGGCACAGCAAGGCTCTCTCCGAGGGAGCCAAGCTGCTGTTTGGCGATATTGCAGGACTCGCCAAGAAGGAGGGGTACTGCTTTGCCTCTAATGGAAAACTGGCAGAGATCGCGGGTACGTCCACCAGGCAGATCACCCGATACCTTACGCAACTAGAGTCAGAGGGGTTTATTCGGCGTGAGGACATCAGGGATCCTGACGAGAACCGCAAGATATACCTATCGACAGAAATGTCTAAGGGTGTGACGGAAACGTCTAACTCCCTAGACAAAAAAGTCAAGACCCCCCTAGACAAAAAAGTCGAACATACTAATAACACTCTTACTATTACAGATACTAACTATCCCTTCGGGATGGTTTGGGATCTTTATGGGAAGAAGGTAGAAAAGAAAAGGAGTATTCAATTATGGAGCAAACTGAGCGACCCGACACGAGAGAAGATACTAAAGCACGTACCGCTTTTCGTACAAGCAACTCCCGACAAACAATTCAGACCCGCACTAGCCGTGTACCTTCGGGGTCACAGATGGGAGGACGATGAGCTTCCTGTTGCCCCGTCGAAGAAAACAGCGCCTTGGGCGAAGCCAGAGGTAACAGCTAACAGGGTTCGATCCTGTGTGGTGTGTGGAGCACCTGCAA
>Ga0209425_10003453_pt1 | contig 16730 bp, 9 predicted proteins | sample COG_05_FD_184749 | JGI IMG/M metagenome (GOLD analysis project Ga0209425, IMG submission 184749) | Pelagic Microbial community sample from North Sea - COGITO 998_met_05 (SPAdes) (version 2) | ecosystem: Environmental > Aquatic > Marine > Neritic zone/Coastal water | place: Helgoland, sampling...
AGCTTTTCTCGGTGCTGGAGCCGGCGCTGGTGGTGGATTGTACCTCTCTATGGGTTGGTATCGTCTCGTTTCCTTCGTCAACACGTCCCACGTCAACGTTCCGTCGTCTCTCAATCCGAGCACCTCTTTCTTCTTTTCGCTATAAAATCTCAACCATGTGCTCACGGCAAGTCCACCCGCGCTCATTTGTTTCTTCATGTCTGAATCTTTTTCGTCGTCGGATAACTCGGCCGACCACTTGATTGCATCCGCGACGCTCGTCGACGTCGCCAACGCTCTCGTCTCTCTCTCGCCTGCGTTTTCGTAATCCTCTCTCACGACGGGAAAGTTCATCATCGGCGATAACGATCCGTACTTTGCGTCAAATCTGCACGAGTAATGTTCCACGTACGATTCCAATAAGTGTCTCGTCTTATCCGCGCAACTCGCACCTTTCATTGTCCCGGTCCATTCTTTCTTCTTCTTCTCCATGGAATCCTCGAAATCTCTTTTCAGCTCCGCCGCTTGCTTGTTAAACAAAGCCTCCTCGTATTTCTGCCTCACGTCTTCGGACAACACCTCATCGATGGACCCTTCTCCTAACTGCTCGTCCAACTTATCAAAAGCGCTCTTCGCGTCCTCGTACTCTTTAATCGCGTTATCGTACTCTCTCGGATTGGAGTACGCGTCGTCCAACGTTTCGTCGTAGCCGTCGTGCGCGGGAAACGAATACGACCTCTTCTTACTAAACGGTTTCGAAACGTACCTCGACGCTCTCACGCTCGCTCTCCCAACTTTCCTCGCCGCGTTTTTATGCGGCGTCGACCCGAACAACGTCGGCAACACCAACAGCGCGAAACATATCGCCGCGAACGTCTTGAACAGTTTCGACAGATCAGACCACGCGTGCATCTCCTCGCGCTCTAATCCGTCCGATTTAATCGGTGCTTCGTTTCCTCCACTTCCACCGGGAAAACTCGTATTCGCATTCGTCGCATTCCTCTTCTTCTTTTCCTCCGCAAGTTCTTCTTCGTGCGGATCGAACGCCGGGCCGACGTGCCATCGCGCGTTCATCTTCGGCGCCACGGAGAAGCTTTTCGTTCTTTCGTTCGCGCCGGTTCGCTGGTTCATCATCGAAAGCAGCGGGTAAGGAGTGTGTCAAGTTGTGTGGTGTTTTGGATTACTCTTCTTGGATTACTTCACGTAGGGTTTAGTGGCGTAAGCGCGCCGCGAAGCGAAACGCGACGAGAAGGTGAGTATTCTTATTCTCTCATATATTATGTTCAGCGATAGGGTAATCGTGGTGCGTATTGTTCATCGACCAGGTACACGTGGGGTCACCGTTTACACTTTTGTTCTTCTTCTTCTTACATTTACAAGTTCAATCGACGATAGCGCTCGCTGGCGAATTGACTACTCCCGCTACTACTACTTCTACTACTTTCGTCGCCGCCGATACTTCTTTCGGCGTTCTCGCCAACGCTGCTTCCTCCAGTTGTTTCGTTTTGTATTTTTCGTTTGTTTTTTATGTCGAGTTTGATTTTGCCAAAGTACGCCTCGGCGTCGCGCCAGGCAGCCGTGCCGCCGTGTTCGCTCGAGCCGGATTGAATCATCTCGCGGATGGCGTCCAGTAAATGTTGGACCGTTTCCACGTCCACGGCTTTGCACGTTTCGATTTCAAAAAAGTACAAGTGTTTGTTCAAGACGTGCGCGTAGAGTCCCAAAGATTCGCCAGGAGAGACGCCTAAAGCGCGAGCGGCTTGGTTGGCAATCTTCAAAGCTTTGTTGAGACATTTTTTGACGCCTTCGCTGTCGCGGATGGCGGTGGATTTGAGCGACCAGAAGAGGTGCGCGCAGTTCGCCGCCGCGGCGCACTGATCGGCTCGGCGAAGCAGACGGTTCGCGAACGTCGCGCAATGGTGGACGAGCGCGTCGCGGTTTTCTTCCTCCAAATGAACGCACGTTTGTAAAGCGCCGATGAGGTAGGTCAAACCGCGGTTTTGCGCGCGCGAATCGGAAGATAATTTTTCGTCGAACGTTTCAAACGCTCTTTCGAAGAACTCGTAGGAAATGTCCGAGAGTTTCGCGCTGTCCGCAAACATGCCGGCTTCGGACCAGGCGACTAAACCGCGTTCGGCGCATCCTGGGATTTCAGAAAACCGTTCCGCGGATTGGTGCGTGATTTGTAACGTCTTCTTCAAAGTCGTTTGGAGATGTTTTTCGAAAATTTCGAGTTCTTCGAGCGTGCGCTTAGGTTTGTCCTCCTCCATCAGTTTTCCGGCGGCGGCGGCGTCTTCGTCGTTCATCTTTGCGGGCGGGTGTTGTTTTCTCTCCTCTAATTCTCGCTCGCTCAGTAACTCTTTCGCGAATCGCATGGACGAATAACACAACGCCGGCAACGTGAAACGCATGCGCTTTTCTCCTCCCGAAAACAAAGTGACTTTCGCGAGTTTCAACAAGTGCAACTGCGAGTCCCAATCGTTCGGGCAGTGAATCTTATGCAGCAACTTTGCGACATCCATTTGTTCCTCGGCAAATTGCGCGTTCTCTTCGTGCCCTTCATCGCCGTCGCTGCTCTTCTTATTGTTGATGTTTCCCCGCGTTTTTCCTCTTCGTTCTTCTCTCAACGACAAAGCGTCCAACAAGTCGCCGCTTCCTTTCATCGGCGACTCCGTGTTCAAATCCGTCATCTCGTACGATTTATTATCGCTATCCCGTAAAAGCGGCGCGATGAACTTGAACAACGTTTCGACCGTCTTCACGTCGCTCAGAGGTTTTTCTGATTTCAAAACGCCTCGAACGATGGCCAACGCGCAGTCTCTCCCGGCCGTTTCCGGATTCAACAATTTTAACGCTTTCGGAAACGCGTGTAAAGACAACGCGACGTCAACCGTGAACGTTTCCAACGGTATCGCGAGTAACTTTACGAGCGCAGAGACCGCCCTTTGATCGCGAATGTATCTTTGTGGTGACATGGACAAACGCGTTTCGTCTTCGCTCGTCACGTTGTGCGCGTCGAAGGCTTTCGCCACGCCCAACAAAACTTCGTTCATTTTATTCACGTCGTTCGGATACTGCCTCAACGCGAAATCCGCGATGGAGCTGTATATCTGCACGATCTCTAACGCGGACATCTCCCTGTTTTCGTTCGCAATCTCTTGCGCGCGGTTCAAAAATATTTTCACGCAATTTTTCTCGTCAAACTCCGCTCTTCTCGTCGTTTTTTCTTCCTCGCTTAAATCGGGTTCGTCTAAATACGAAGACAAGCGCTCGCTCAAACTGGTAAATATCGCGGACATCTGCACCGTTGGCTTTAACGAACACACCGCGGATAAGAAATCATCGCACGTCGCTAAATGATACTCCGATGGAAACGCTTGCGCCAAAGCAATCATTAGATACGGCTGCGCCACGTCGTCTCGGCAATTCACAATCTGCTCCAACACTCGCGGCAACACGTTTTCCGAATACGTTTCAATATCCACGCCTTCCAACTGAGATAATACGGTTAAGTTTTTCCCGACAATATCTCGCAATTCTAACCGTTCTTTTTCTCTCCTATCTCTTTCCAGTTGCGTGCTATCGATGATACCGCGAGACGTCGCAAATTGCTGGTGTTGCTCGTACCCGTGACCGCTTCCGCTCCCGTACGCCTCGCTGTTGTTTCCGTGACCTTCTCCTTCCCCTCCTCCTGTGCCTCCTCCTGCTGCTCCTCCAGGCGTCGCCGTTCCACTTCCACCACCACTTCCGCTTTGTTGTTGTTGTTGTTGTTGTTGTTGTCTGTTAAACCTTTGCATCCTCACCCATAACTTATTCATCTCCGTAAAATTACTCAAAGTAAACTCGATGGAATCCTCCACGGTGCCTCCGCCGCTTTTCTCCAACTCGTTCCCAGTATCCGGCAACAACCCTCTCCCTTTCACCGTTTGCGCTAAATACGCTCTCAAAAACAACCCGTGCACGGGATGTTGACACCCTTTCGCCATCTCCACCAAATCTCTCAAAACGTCCTTCGCTTTCCCTTCTCTCGATTCGACGTACACGCACCCGACGCACACCAATAAATACAAGCGCGGAAGCACGTTCCCGGCGTGTTGCACTAACTCGTAGAGTTCCATCGCGGATCTCCCGTGTTTCTCTTCTTTATTCACGAAAAACTCTCTCAAAAACTCCAGCTCGAACGCGATGTTGTGCCACAAATCGTAATACCGTTTCGGCGAGAGTTGTCTCGTTCTCAACTCGCCGAGCATAGCGGAGGCGTTTTTTAAGGAATCTCGCAAATTGTTCTCCTCGATCGCACGTTTCATGTGGAACGCGTGTTTCTTGACCACGGATAAAGCGTCTTCCAGCCACACGTTTTGTTCTCTGTTTTCCGGTGACAAGCGTTCCTCCTCTTCTTCTTCCCTCGTCTTCCTTAAGGCGTAAAGGTTTCCCTCTCGATGGATTTCATTTCCACCCGCGCGATGATGATTTTCTCCCTCATTAGCTTCCCCGTCGCCCGCGCTTCCTCCTCCTCGTACTGAGCTCTCGTTCTCGTTCGTCGCAGCTCGTTGGCTGCTGTTGTTGTTGTTGTTGTTGTTGTGACTCCCAGAGGCGAAGTAATAATACTCCGCGGCAGAGTTCGTCGCCGATACAGCGCCCATGAACGAGGACGAGTCCATCTTTACAAGTTGTTGTAGTTGTTGTTCTGAAGAAAAAGAATAAGAGCAGAGACGTAATAGGAGTAAGGACGAAGCACTTACACGAGTAAGGAATACGCACTTACAAGAGTAAGGAAGAAGCACGTGCGAAGCCAAATTTGAGTACGAAACACAGACTTAAACCCTAAACTGTTAGGAGTACGAATGCCTCACTCGAAGAAAAAATCTCGAGAGAGCGAAGTAAAACCTTCAGAACAGATACACTTAGCGCACGTATAATACGTTTAATAAAGAGAGTAACAAATACTAAAAAAGAAGCGAAATGACGACGTTCACGCGCGTGGTGAGCAACAACAACTCGTTTTTGTCCTCGAGTTTAGGAGGAGGAGGAGGAGTATTCTCAGGAGGTGAAAGAGGACGACTTTTGATGCGTTCGCGGGGAAAACATTATTCGACGACGATGGATAACGAGAAGAAGATGAAGATGAAGACAACAAAGACGACGACGACGATGGAAAACAACAACGCAAACGAACACGCGGGGCAAAGAAAAGAAAGAAGCAGAGGGACGACGATAAAGAGGAAAAGGAATTCGAGCGTCACCTGCAAAGCAACAACCAACGCCTTCCAAAACAATCACTTTGTGTTTTCAGCGGAAGCACAAGCAACCGGAGGAGGCGCAACCAAGCTCTGGTCGGGAAACCCGAACGACGTGTCTCTTTTGGCCATCCTCCGATGCATCGCGTTTACTTTGTGGACTTTTTCGTTAGCCGTCCCTTTGTTTCTTACGATGTGTGTGATCTTTCCATTTTGTTACTTTTTGGACCGAACTCGACGATACGCGTTATCGTTCGTGAACGACGTGTGGGCGATATGCTCGACTTCGCCGTTTGTGAAAATCACCGTCGAAGGAAGAGAACATTTACCGAAACAAGACGAACCGGCGGTATACGTCGCGAATCACGCGTCGTTTATGGATATTTTCAGTTTGTTTCACTTGAAACGACCGTTTAAGTTCATCTCCAAGACGAGTAACTTTATCATTCCAATCATCGGTTGGAGCATGTTTTTAACCGGCCACGTCCCTCTGAAACGCACCGACCGAAGGTCGCAAATGGAAACGTTGAAGATTTGCCGAGAGACGTTACAGAAGAACGGTTCCGTCTTGTTCTTCCCAGAAGGCACGCGATCAAAAGACGGAACCATGGCAGAGTTTAAAAAAGGCGCGTTTTCCGTCGCCGCCAAGGAGAAAGTTCCAATCGTTCCAATCACCATCGTCAACGCCGGCGGAATAATGCGAAACGGTAAAGAGTGGATGTTAAGAAAAGGCGAGATTAAAGTCATCGTCCATCCAAGAATCGAAGCGAGCGAAAACGCGGACGAGTTGTGCCAAAAAAGCGAGAACGTTATCAAGGAAGCGCTCGTGAATAACAGTTAGAGAGAATGTTTATCATCATTAATGTCGCATTATCATCGACGCGCTTTTGTGTCTATTCATCTCTCTTCTCACTTTTCGCTTCATCCTTCATTTTATGTAACAACAACACGCAACGACACCGACACCAACAAAACACACAACGAAAACAAGAAAGGGGAGGCGAAGCGATGGTCGACACCACCTTTACAACCACCTCTTCCTCCTCTTTCTTCTCCTTCTTTAATACGAATACGAATAAATCTTCGTCAGCTTCGATTGATTTTCTTTTCCCGACGGGAAAAATCCAATCGGGAACGCACCTTTGTTTTCTCTCGATGATGCGTACTATTCTCTCCGTTTTGACAGTTTTGGTGGTTCTCTTGAAACTGAAACAAATGTGGAGCGTGTTCTTGTTGAAGAGAGGTGGGATAACGACCGTTATAGTGAGGAAACGACGGCGTTTGAGTGGATGGGTTTTGAGTGCTCAGACGGAGAAAAAAGTCCACCTGTTGGACAGGATTGAACGATGGTTGAGAGAGAGCGACGAGAGGAGTGACAAAATTGATGGTGATGGTAATGGTAATGATGATGATAGTAATAATCGTCAAAAGAGGATATTCGGCGCGACGTCTTCTCTGGTCACCGGCTCGTGTCCGTTCGCGCACGTCGGCGCCAGCGACGCCGCTCGCAAAATATTGCGAGAAGGCGGCACGGAGAAGATGCCGGCGTATTCAGCGTTTAAACGATTCGCCGGGAACGGGTTGTTCACGTGCGCAAATGCGGAGGAGTGGCGGAGGAAACGCGTGGAAGTTTTGAAGGCGTTTGGGAGAGTCGGCGTGGGGAAGTTGAGGAGAGTCGCCGAGAAGAGAGTGAAAGAATTGGTGAAGGAGATCAGAGAGGAGATTAAGACGAAGAAGAAGAAAGGAGGAGAGAAGAACAATGATGATATAAAAGTAGCGACGGTGACGCTGTTACCTCTGTTGCAAAGAGTCGCGCTGAGAATCACGTTTGAGTACTTGTGCGGGATATCGATGGAGGAGGCGTGCAAGAGGAGGAGCGCGAAGAAATTGAACGACGACGATGAAAAGAACAAAGACTGGAAAGTGATTGAGACGGAGTACTTGGAGTGTTCGACGATTTTGCGACGCATCATTCCAGCGCGAGCGCGCTCGATGTGGATCATTTCTGACTTTTTGTACTACACGTTTTCATCCGTCGGACGAGAAGAGAAACGAGCGATTGAAAAGGCGAAGTTGTTGGCTTTGATTGCGGTGGAAACGTGCACGGAAAATTCGGCGTTGAGGGAGATTATCAGAGGCGAAGCGCACGGAAAACGCGCGACGGATGCGGTTGAGGAAGCGACGACGCTGTTATTCGCCGGTCACGACACGCAAAGCGCGACGATGTGTTGGGGAATATTAGAGCTCATCAAGCACGAAAAGATACAAGAGGAATTGAGGCGTTCGTTGCGCAAGCAGCGACGAACGGAAATAGAAGAAAACGGTGGACGGCAGCAGCATAGGAATAGCACGAGCAACGAGGATGACGAGAGCGAGAACGGCAACGAGAACGACGACGTAAACGACGACGATGCAGACGAGAAGGAAATCACGACTTCCGCGAGCAAACCAGAACTCGAAGCCGTCATCCGCGAGACGCTTCGTTTACATCCAGTCGCGCCACTCGTCGTGCGTCAGATGAAACACCGCTCGATACATTTGGAAAACGGTGTGACCATCCCGAAAGGTACGGCGGCGTGTGTGTGGCTTCACGCGTCGCATCGCGACCCAGCCGCGTGGGAAAGCCCAAACGCGTTCCAACCTTCGCGTTGGCACGATACCATCGCTCCCGCGACGACGACGATCAAACTGAAAAAGCCGGGCAAAAACTTCCAGCCTTTCGCGTCCGGTCAACGCTCGTGCGTCGGTCAACACGTCGCCATGGCGACTCTGAGAGTCGTCTTTGGCCAACTCTTGGAGACGTTTACGTTTTCCGAAAACGCGTCAGAGTATCCCATCGCAGACGAGATGGTTCCGAGCGTCGGTTTTACCGTCGCGCCGAGGTTCGGCGCCAGGGTGAACGTTTCGGAAGAAGAAGAGGAAGATTAGTAGTAATAGTAATAGTAATAGTCTGATAGTCTCGTTTAAAGAAACGAGGTACAACATATCTTCTCTGTATAGGCGATGAAATGAAAATGGCATCAAAGATCTCTTCACAACTTTGCGCACACAACATACAAAAGATATGGTCTTGTATTACGAATCCAAACACGCCGACCTCTCTCCTCACCCTTCCTATCTCATTTACGTCGGTAAGGACAAGTTCGAGAACGAGGATCTCATTCGTTTCTCTTGGCCGGAGCAAGATGTATGGTTCCACGTGGACGATTTATCCTCCGCGCACGTCTATCTGCGATTACACGACGGGGAAACCATCGACTCGATTCCTCCGAAAGTGTTGCTCGATTGCGCGCAATTGGTGAAGTATAACTCCATCGAAGGGAATAAAAGAGAAAAAGTTGACGTGGTGTACACGCCGTGCGAAAACTTACTGAAAAAATCAAGCTTTGAGGTTGGACAGGTGGCGTATAAAGACGAAAGTTTAGTCTTAAAGACTCGAATTAAAGACGGGAGGAACAACGACATCGTCAACCGATTGAACAAAACGAAAACAATTAAAGAAAATCCAGACTTAGAGAACGAGAAACGAGAACGAGACGAACGTCTTAAACGAAAGAAACGAGAGCATTTCGAGAAAGAAGAGAAAAAAAGAAAAGAGGAAGAGGAACAGTTGAAACTGGATGTCATGGCGAGAGATTACGAGAGGTTAAACATAGAGGAGAAGAAAGTGACGAATAAGGAGATGAGCGCGAAGTACGAGAGTTACGAGGAAGCGGAGGAGGATTTTATGTAGTAGCGAACTCCTCCTTTTTCTTCTTCTAGATTTAGATAGATAGAGTCATTGCGAGTATTATATAGGTGCGTGTATTATATACTGTTAAGTATTCATGTGTGTGTAGTAGTTTTTGGTGTATTACTTTTTCTCTCTCTAATAATAGTGTGTTCGGCGCGCTCCCTCGCACGATGCATCAAATCCGCGCTGGTTTTCTTTGCAAAGACGAGATTCGAGCGGGCGTCTTTTGTTTTGCTCTCTTTCTTTTCTCTCTATGTACACGAGTGTTGCTGTTTCCTCTTTTTGACCGACCAAATAATACATACGTAGGTTGTCGTTTAAATCAAATCCGCGACGTTGTTCGGCAATTGCTCGATGACGGTTTGATAAAATCTTTGAATGTCTTGCAACAATCTTTCGTCGTCTTGCGTGACAAAGTTGATGGCAACCCCTTTACGACCGAAACGACCGGAACGACCGATTCTGTGCAAGTAGTTCTCCGGTTGCGTCGGCAAGTCGAAGTTGATAACCAAAGAGACTTGCTGAACGTCGATACCTCTGGCCAACAAATCAGTCGTGATCAAAACGCGACTGGAGCCGGAGCGAAATTCTCTCATGATGATATCGCGAGTGTTTTGGTCCATGTCCCCGTGCGTGGCGGAAACCGTGAAATCCTTCGATCTCATCTTGTCCGTCAACCAATCGACTTTTCTTCTCGTGTTGGCGAAGATAACCGACTGCGTGATCGCCAACGTTTCGTACAAATCGATCAACGTTTCGAGCTTCCACTCTTCCTTGTCGATGTTGACGTAGAATTGCTTGATACCTTCCAAAGTCAATTCGTCTCTCTTGACCAAAATTCTCACCGGCTTGGTCATAAACTTGCGAGTAATTTCCAACGCTTCCGGCGGCATAGTCGCACTGAAAACGCCAACTTGCAACTTTGGCGGCAACAATTGGAAAATGTCGTAAATTTGATCCTTGAAACCTCTGGACAACATCTCATCGGCTTCGTCCAAAGAGAAGATCTTGATCGAATCTGGTTTCAACGCTCTGCGTCTCAACATATCGTACACTCTCCCCGGAGTACCGACGACGACGTGGACGCCGGCTTGGAGAATTCTTTGATCCTCTCTCACCGACGTACCGCCGACGCACGCGTGGCACTTCACTTGCAAATAATCCCCGAGCGCTCTCATAACCTTCTCGATTTGCTGCGCCAATTCTCTCGTCGGCGCCAAAACCAACGCTTGGCACTCCTCCAACTCGTAGTTCAACGATTGCAAGATACCGGCGCAAAACGTCGCCGTCTTACCGGTACCAGACTGCGCTTGCTGAATAACATCCAACCCTTTCGCAAACGGAACGATGCCTCTCTGCTGAATCGCAGACGGTTTTTCGAAACCGTACGCGTAAATCCCGCGCAACAAGTTCTCGTGCAAGTTCATCGTATCGAACGTTTCGTGCACTTCAGTCCATTCGGTGATGACGTTATCTTCGCCGTCACCTTTGGTGAGTTCCTCCATACCGCGATCATACGCCGCGTCGTCGAATCCGCCTTCTCCAGACATGATTTTGGTGTCGTTGTTGTAAAGTGAGTGTTTTGAAAGTCTGTTGTTTTGATAATACGACACGCGTTTGTATCACAGCGAGAGAGAGAGAAAGAGAGAAAGAAAAGTCAGTTTCGGAGGAGCAAAACAAAAGAAGAGCGTTAAACATCTTCTAAAACGTTGTTGTTGTTTCTCGTCTCATCGTCATCGAGATGTATACGTATACGCATTCGAGCGAAAAGATGGTGATTTTTGCCTCTTTTTTTGCTCTTCCCACAATGGCGGCGCTTTTGCTTCACCGCCTCTGCGCGTACATAAAAATCAATCGCGCGTACACGTTCCTCTCTCAAACACCCACTTTGCGACCAGCAAAAACCTCTTTCGTCACTTGCAACGCGTTTAATGTGTATTCGTTCGTGTGGTTTTGTCGAGCGATCGCGCGATCTTCCAGTCCTCGATCGTCTGTAAACGTCACTTCCGCGTTTAAAGATTACACAAAACACGGAGGCGCATTTCTCCCTCGTACGGATGAGAGCCCAAGCGTTTGACTTTTCTTTTTCTTTACAACTACACAGAGAGAAAAAACAACGACGAGAGTTTTGCGCGTTGTTTAAAGAAGAACTCGACAAAAGAGAAGACAAAGTAAAACGACGACGATATGCACTTACGTGTGTTTGAACGTGTGAGTGAACTCGTCCTACCCGAGCCGTGCTTTGGGTGGATTCTGTGTTTTAAAAAGGAGGAATTTCGAGTTCGAAAGCTTGTTTTTTTACTATAGGCGAAAAAAGGGAAAAAACAGACCAGTTCTGAGGCGCAAACGAACGCACAAAAGCTGTCGAAAAGAGAGGTGAAAAGAGAGATTCGAGGGGGTGTGTGCTTTTTCTGTTTTTGCGCACCAAAACACACTTCGACGCTTCGGGCTTCGCGGGCATACTTTTTGCGCTTCTTCTTCTTTTTTTTCCCCAACATATAAAAGCCACACTTTGTGCGCACGACGAAAGATCACAATAAATATACACACAGAGAGAGGATTGAGAAAAGAACGAACTTTTCACGACGCGCGTAATATAATACTACTGTAACACGTTCGAGAGAGAGATTGGTCTCGTCGTTTGATTTCAGATAGATTTACGTTTGATTACTCACGGAAAGAAGTCAAATGGCTCCGATGGGGAAAACCGCGGTGGACGCCTTAGCGTGGTCTTTAAACATCTTCTCCTCCGTGGCCATCGTCATGGTGAACAAACAACTGATGAGCTCGACCGGGTACGGGTTTCGATTCGCGACGACGTTGTGCGGGTTGCACTTTTTTTGCACCGCTTTTATAAACTTGTGCGTGAAACGAGAGAAGAGTTCGGCATCGAGCTCTGGCGACGCTTCGGCTTCGCAAACCGGATTGAGCGAAAAGTTGATGGAATCAGAACAACAACAACAACAACAACAACAAAAGCTTCCGCTCAAAGATTTAGTCTTTTACGTCGTCGTCGCGAACATGTCCATCATTGGTTTAAACGTCTCTTTGATGTTGAATACGATTGGGTTTTACCAGGTGTGTAAACTCGCGCAGATACCGACCATGTGCATATTAGAGGCGTCGTTTTTGAACAAGAAATTTTCCAGGAAGGTTGTGCAAGCAATCATCGTGGTTTTGGCAGGCGTGGCCGTCGCGACGGTCTCAGACGTTGAGATGAACGTGACTGGAACGGTGGCAGCAAGCGTCGGGGTGTTGAGCACGTCCGCGCAGCAAATATTGGTCGGGCACTTGCAAAAGAAGCACAACGTGACGAGTAATTTTTTATTAGCCAAGACGAGTTTGTGGATGGCGGCGTCGATGTTGGTGTTTGGACCGATCATGGATACTTTAGTCACCGGGGGGGAAAACGTGTTCGAATACGAGTGGACCAGTGGGAGTTTGATGTTTTTAGCCGTCTCGTGCGGGTTCGCGGTGTTGGTGAACATCTCCCAATATTTGTGCATCGGAAGATTCTCGGCGGTGTCATTCCAAGTGATTGGACACGTGAAGACGGTTTTGGTCTTTTTGTTCGGGTTTATTTGCTTTAACGCGCCAATTACGAGTAAAAATATCGCCGGGTGTGCGTTAGCCGTGGTTGGGATGATTTATTACACCCAGGCTATGAACAAGCAAAAGGAGGACGAGGCGAAAGGTGTTGGGATGATTCATAGCGGGAGTTCGAGCGCGAATTTGAGCGCCAAAGTATAATACTACAAACAATTATATTTAAACAAACAACTTTATACTAATAATAATACTACTAATAATAAGAGATGGAACGAACGATAGAGATAATCAGAGAGAGAGAGAGTTGTGCGTATCTAAAGAGAATTCTAAATATATATACATTTGAGATGTGAACACGATTGCTTCATTTTATCCAAACAAACAACCACGTTTTGCGCTCGTAGTATTAAAACACCCCCACGTCTTCCTTGCGCGAAGAAGGAAACGTGTTGTGTTCTTCTCCCTGCTTTTAAATGGTGTTCGTCGCTTCTTCTTCTTGTGTCCGCAGCAGCAGCATTGCCGCGACGACGCGTTGTTCCTCCTCCTCTTCCTCCTCTTCTTCCTTGACGTTCCGTCGCAGTCATCATCACCAAGAAAGACATCTTCATCATCATCAACGTCGACTTAAACGAACGAGAACCAAAAAACCAAAAGAATGTCGCGCGTTGTTCACTGGCATCGTCCAAGGCACCGCGACGGTGACTTCGTTCACTCCAATCCAAGGAGGATTATTCGCCCGCTTGACGCTCACCTTCCCAAATGATGGGGAAAACCAAAGGCCTTTGGAGAAGCTGACGATTGGCGCGTCGATCGCCGTCAACGGCACGTGCTTAACCGTGGTGGAGTTTGACGAGGAAAAGTCCACGGCGAGTTTTGATATGATTTCAGAAACGTTACGGGCGACGAATTTAGGCGAGTTACGAGTTGACGATGTCGTAAATTACGAACGAAGCACAAAGTTTGGCGAGGAGATTGGCGGGCACGTGGTGTCTGGGCACGTGCACACGACCGCGGAGATTTACGCAGAAAAGGAGGAGACGGAGAACAATCGAGAGGTTAAGTTTCGTCTCCGAGATCGAGAGATTGTGAAGTACATTTTGCCGAAAGGTTTCGTCGCCGTGGATGGGTGTTCTTTGACGGTGGGAGAAGTGGACGAGAAGGAAGGGACGTTTAACGTGTGGTTGATTCCAGAGACGATTAGAGCGACGGCGTTTCGGGTGAAGAGCGTTGGGAACAGCGTGAATATAGAAATCGAAAGCAGCACTAGGGCGATAGTCGATACCATCGAGAGGTACATGGAAAGGAAAGAAAAGGAGAAAACCGGATGATGATGATGATTTCACGATGTTGATGTTGTTGTTGTTGTTGTAATATGATGATATAGTTTCTCTATATAGTATCTACAAAGATAGAGATGAACGCAGGGTGTTGTTTACTACTAAAATAGGGCGGAGCTATTAAGCAACTGCCGCTTCCTATACGCGACGCCGCAGCGGTTACATAACGTTTTTGGACCGTGCTGACCTTGACGCCATTGCGGCGTCTGCGTGATGCCACACTCGAAACACCCGATGACACGCTCTCGACCCGTAGTCGAGCACACGATCACATCGGTGGCTTTCGCGTCGGTACCGACGACGGCGGAAATGTTCACTTTTGTCTCTGTCGCTTCTTCTTTTTCTGCCGCCGCCTTTTCGGCTTTATTCTTCTCCTTCTTTTGATATTTCTTCTTTCGCGGGGGCTTCTTCGTTGAGTTATCGTCTTGGTAGAAATAGTCGTCGACGTCGTCAAAAAGCGTGGAAAAAGAGCTGTTGGTGGTTGCACCCTTCTTTTGCCTTTGTTCTCGTTCCTTACTATGACGCTGCTCTCTCTGACGCTTTCTCGTTCTCGTCGTCCTGCCTCGCTGCGCTTCTTCGTCGCCTCCGTCTCTTCCTCTTCCTTCTTCTTCTTCTTCTTCTTCGAAAAGTGATTCGTTCACAACTACATCGTCAAACGTTGTCGTCGCGGGCGGTATATTTTCTTTCGTTGTTCCAGTAAAGAGTAAAGCGTTTGGTTTCACGATAACGCGTCGTTGCAGTTCCCGCCTCGCTCTGCGCTTCCGTTTATGTTTCTTCGCGACGGGAGCGAGAAGATCTTCTTGAGAAGACATGTTCGACACGTGCTCGACCGCGTGTTTTTTCAAGCTTTCCGACACCACGTCTTCATCATACGTGTTGTCTTTGCCGTTACTACGCTTCTTATTTCTAACCGTGCCGCCGTTCTTGCCTTCGGTTTTCAAGAAAATTTTCTCCCGCAACGCCACCTCCTCCAAGTTTTGCAATTTTTCCTCCGCGACGCTTGTTCTCTCGATCGCGGTGTACGTCTTCAACGTCGCTTCCCACCTTTTTCTGGATGCGAGACGTTTCAATCGCTCCGCATCTTTCTTAGCATTCGAGATGGATGTTTGAGATGTAGTCGTCGTCGTCGTCGTCGATGACTTCTTTGCCTTCCTTCGTTTCTCGTCATTATCGATGGTGGTGTTACTATTATTGTTCGCGTGATCTTCGTACGTAACCGTCGAATCTTCCGTTGTTGTCGTTGCTGTTTTTACGTTCTCTTCGGTGAGGTCGTCGTCGATGTCGTCGTCGTCGTAAAAGTCGTCGTCGTCACCATCCGTGCTTCGAAGCACGATACCGTGCATCGCCGCGAGATCTTCGAGATAGTTGCGAGAGCTACCGCCGTCGACATCCTCTTCGGCTTCCTCCTCCTCTTGGAGCACAATCTCTCCTCGGTCTCGACGAGAACAAAAATCAGGTGTTGTTATTACCACCGCGCGATCGCCAGACGCTGCTGGTGTTGGCACGAAGAACATTTCTCCGCTGCCGTCGTCACCGCACTCGCCGCCCGGCGAGGATGTCTTACAATTCACGGTACAAACGACGCGTTCCGGCGTCTTGGCGACTCGCATATCGGCCCCAAAATAATACGCGTCCGTGGTCGTTTCTTCCAGCGACATCGGCGCCACAATCGAGCCGGACGATCGCGCGTCGGTATCACCACCACCGGTAGTATCAACGCCAACGTCCACGTTATTATTAGTAGTAGTATTATTAGTATCACTGGCGTCATTATCAAACGAAAAGAAATCCTCCGGATCTGCATCAATCTCCTTCCAAAACAAAGCGGCGTCGTCGTCGGCGTCGTCGTCGGAGAACAACAACGGTCCTTGCGCGGTGGTGGTGGTGGTGTTCATTGGAGGAGGCGCAGGAGGAAGCGCGGCGGCGGATACCGCGACTTTTGTCTTTTCCGATGACGACTTTTTCGTTCTCGGTCGCGCCTTCAAAGTCTTCAAAGTACCCCCGCTTCTTTTCTTCCTCTTCTTTTTCGTCTGAATCGTCTTCTGAATCGTCGTCGTCGTCGTCGTCAAAACAGGTTGTTGTTGTCGTTGTTGTTCCGCTCCTCCTTTCGTCTTCTTCTTCTTCTTTGTCTTCTTAGTCGCCGGCGACGAAACAACGTCATCATCAGAAACGTTATTATTACTACTATTATTATTATTATTATTATTATTATTATTATTATTAAATCGTCGAACGACTCGTTTCTGTTTCTGTGCACCGCGTCTTTGTCGTTCCAACGCCGCTCTCGTCTTCATCAAAGTCAAAGTCATCTTATTCAGAAGAAGAAGAATAGAAGATTTGTGTTGTCCTTTCGCGTATTTTTTTCACTCAGTTTGAAAACCCTAAATGGAAAATGAAGCGACAGTTTTTGGTGCCCAGAGTTGCCCTTCGAGAAAGAGGTGACGACGATGTCGTCGTCTCGCGCTCTTCTTTTCCTCTTGTCTTCTTCGTCTTCTTCTTTCGGACGGTTGTTTCTGTGTCGTTCTCTGTTCCTCTTTGTGCTTCTTCTTCTTTTCCTCCTCTTCTTCTCTCGAAAGAGCAGCGCGAGAGAGAGAGAAACGCGCGCGCGCGAAGAAATCAATGCACGTAAATTTAGAACAAAAACGAAGAGACGTCTCTGCGTGTTTTCGGTCGTCGCGGTCGATGATTTCTTTCTTCTTCTCTCACTCCTGCGGTGCGTTTCTTTTAAGAGAACGAAAGACCAACCGACGAACACGAAAGAGGAGGCGTTGAAGGTCTTCTTATATATGTATATATATATAACGCGCGGAAATGAATCGCGTTGCTGTGTATTGCGCGCGCGTGTGTCGTTATATTCTTCTTCGTAAAAGAAGGATGATGAAGTGACGGCACCAC
>Ga0209425_10003456_pt1 | contig 16724 bp, 19 predicted proteins | sample COG_05_FD_184749 | JGI IMG/M metagenome (GOLD analysis project Ga0209425, IMG submission 184749) | Pelagic Microbial community sample from North Sea - COGITO 998_met_05 (SPAdes) (version 2) | ecosystem: Environmental > Aquatic > Marine > Neritic zone/Coastal water | place: Helgoland, sampling...
CTGTTATTATTAACTCTTATAGAGTTGAAATTTATTTACCATAAAATAATGTTCTTTCAAAATGTCTAATTATAAAACTGTTTTTTTTACCTTGGGTATTTTACAAATTATTCTTGGAGTTTCCATGCTGATTCCTATATTAATTCAGATTATTTATTCTGAAATAGACTCTTCATTTATAGGTGCTTCAATAATTTCAATAATATTTGGTATTTTATTTTTTTTAGCTAATTTAAATCATGATAAAAAATTGAACCTACAACAGGCATTTTTGTTAACCGCTCTCTCATGGTTAAGTATTGCAATATTTGGTTCTTTGCCATTCATCTTTTCTTCTATTGAGTTATCTATTACAGATGCTTTTTTTGAAAGTATGTCTGGCATTACGACTACTGGATCTACAATTATTTCAAGTTTAGAGGACTCTCCTAAATCAATCCTCTTATGGAGAGCGATGCTTCAATGGTTGGGTGGAATCGGTATTATTGTAATGGCAATAACTTTAATGCCAATAATGAATGTAGGCGGAATGCAATTATTTAAAATTTCAAGCAATGATTCTTCCGAAAAATTGTTACCTAAGTCTAAAGAAATATCACTTAGATTAATTTATGTTTATTTAATACTAACAACATTGTGTGCAACTACCTATAAAATTTTTGGTATGAATATTTTTGATAGTCTAACTCACTCTATGACCACAATAGCTACAGGTGGTTTTTCAAATTATAATGAGTCTATAGGATATTTTAATAGTCCTTCTATTGAAATATCATCTATGATTTTTATAATATTAGGCAGTTTACCTTTTATAGCCTATATAAAATTTTTAAACGGTAATAAAAAAATATTTATTTCAGATGTTCAAATTAGGTCATTCATTAAGATAATTATTTTTTCAATTATTTTACTTTTTAGTTATTCACTTTTTCAAAATAAAGAATTTTCACAAATTAATATAAGAGGAATTTTTTTTAATGTTATTTCTATTTTAACTGGAACAGGCTATGTCACTGGAGAATTTGATGGATGGGGAAATTTTCCATTAATTTTCTTTTTAACTTTAATGTTCATTGGAGGGTGTGCTGGTTCAACAACTTGTGGAATTAAGATCTTTAGAATTCAAATTCTCTATTTATTTATTGTTAATCAATTAAAAAAAATTATTTACCCAAGAGGTGTATTTATAATTAGATATGACAAAAATAGTGTGGATGACAAATTTATGGCTTCTATCATTTCTTTCATTTTTCTTTACTTAGTTATATTTTTTATAATAACTGCATTATTATCTTTAAGTGGTTTGGATTTTGTTACTTCAATTTCTGGTGCTGCCACCTCAATATCAAATGTTGGACCAGGATTAGGTTCTACAATTGGCCCTAGCGGTAATTTTTCTAGTTTGCCAGAGATGTCTAAATGGATTTTAAGCCTTGGAATGATCTTGGGTAGGTTAGAATTATTTGCTATACTTGTATTGTTTCTACCTTCTTTTTGGAGAAATTAATTATGATTGAAATAAAAAAACAATCCCTCTCTGAAACTTTTTCTATCTACTTTGATAAAAGAATGCTTAGAATATTATTACTTGGCGCAATCTCTGGTTTTCCATGGGTTTTAATTGGAAGCAGTTTAAGTTTATGGCTTAAAGAAGAAGGTTTAAGCAGATCAACAATTGGTTGGGCAGGATTAATATTTGCTGTTTATGCCTTCAACTATTTGTGGGCGCCTCTTATAGACAGAATTCGAATACCATATTTGACAAAAAAACTTGGTCATAGAAGAGGATGGATAGTTTTAATGCAAATTGCAATTTTAACTTGTCTCATTACTTGGAGTTTTATCAATCCAACTGAAAACCTTGCACTATTAATTACAGTTGGTTTAATTATTGCTATAGCTTCTGCTACACAAGATATTACTGTTGATGCTTTAAGGATTGAACAAATAGGTGAAAATGAAAACAAATCAATGGCAGCTGGTGCTGCTATGGCTGTTGTTGGATGGTGGAGTGGATATAAATTAGGTGGTGTAATAGCTTTATTTACAGCAGAATATTTTGAAAATATTGGTATTTCTAATTATTGGCAAATTACATTTTTAATATTAGGTGTTGTGGTTATATTAATGAACATAGGTTTGATGTTTGTTGATGAGAAACATTCTACTGAAAGGCAAATAAAGCAAAAAGAAACTGATAAACTTATTGAAAATAAACTTGGATCAAAAAATATTATAACCAGTTTAACTGTGTGGATAAGCAGTACCTTAGGTGGACCTATAATTAGCTTTTTTAAAAAAAATGGATTTTCAATTGCTCTTGGAATTTTAAGTTTTGTTTTTTTATTTAAGATTGGTGAAGCTTTTCTTGGACGAATGTCGATAATTTTTTATAAAGAAATAGGATTTTCTAAAGGTGATATTGCTATTTATTCAAAAACGTTAGGATGGATTACTACAGTTATCTTTACATTATTAGGTGGTCTTTTTGTAATTAGATCTGGAGTTTTAAAGGCAATGTTTCTTGCGGGAATATTAATGGCTGCAACAAACTTATTATTTACACTATTAGCTTGGAGCGATAAGTCCAATTTATTATTTGCTATGGCAGTTATATTTGATGACATTGCAGCTGCGTTTGCAACCGTCGCCTTTGTGGCTTTTATATCCTTATTGGTGGATAGAACTTATACTGCAACTCAATATGCATTGCTTGCCTCAATAGGAACTGCTGGACGAACTACACTTGCGTCATCATCTGGAGCTTTGGTTGATTGGTTAAATGGTGATTGGGGTATATTTTTTATTTTAACAGCTATTATGGTAATACCATCTTTGATTTGTTTATGGTTAATTAAAGATAAATTAAAGCTTCGTGAAAAATAATTTTTTCTATACAAAGCAAGTATTAAATATATATAAGAAGCCCTCTAAATTTTCTGAGGTCACATCTCAAATTCTATATGGTGAAAAATTTAAGATTTTATCTAAAAATAAAGATTGGGTAAAAATAAAAGTATTGTTTGATAATTATATTGGCTACATAAAAAATAAAAATTATATAAGTAATCACAAACCAACCCATAAAGTATTTGTTTTAAAAGCGAATATTTTTAATAAGCAAAAAAATAGGACAAAATATTTTCTACCATTTGCGTCCAAGATTTCAATAATTAAGAAAGATAAAAAGTTTGTAGAATACGAAAAAAATAAATGGATTAAAAAAAAAAACATCATTGAAATAAATCATGTAGAAAAAGATTTCCTGAAAATATTAAAATTATTTATAAAAACTAAATATCTTTGGGGTGGTAAAACTTATAAGGGAATAGACTGTTCAGCTGTTTTACAATTATTATATTATTATAATAATAAATTTTATCCTAGAGATACAAAAGACCAAATAAAATATTCAATAAAAAATACTAAAAGAAAAATATTTAAAAAAGGTGATATCCTATTTTGGAAAGGTCATGTTGCTATTTGTATTAATTCTAAAAAATTAATTCATGCATATGGTCCAGAGAAAAAAGTTATAGTTATGCCAATAAAAAAGACAATAAAAATGATTAAAAAAACAGCAAAGTTAATTGTAAAAAAAGTATCTTCTATAAAACATTAACTTCTGCCAAAATCTGGTTTATTAACATCATGCTTCAACTTAATTATTTTTTTTCTAACTTTTTTAGTATCCACTAATTTCCTAATAATAGATTTGTTATTTTTAGATTGAATATCTCTTTTAAATAAAAATAAATTTTTAATAAATAAATCAATAACTTTTGAAATATTTTTTTTATTATCAAAAAAAACATCTCTCCACATAATTTCGTTAGATGCAGCAATTCTTGAAAAATCTCTCAAACCACCCGCACTAAATTTAATTAGTTCATATCTTTGCTGTTTTTCAAAATCTGTTGCTGTTTTAACTAAGTTATATGCAATTAAGTGAGGCAAGTGACTTGTCATAGAAAAGATAGTGTCATGTTTTTTTGAGTCCATGATTACAACTCTAGAACCAATTTTTTTCCAAAAATTATTTAGTGCTGCAAGATGTTTCTTATTGGTATTTTTTTCTTTAATCAATATACACCATTTATTATGGAATAAGTTTTTTGTACCGTGTTCGGGGCCACTAACTTCAGATCCTGCAATAGGATGACTTGATGTCCAAAAAATTCCTTTTTTTAATATTTTTTTTATTAATTCCATAGACTTTACTTTAGATGACCCAACATCTGTGACGATGGTTTTAGGCAATAAATATTTATTTATTTTTAAAATTATTTTTTTATACTCCCCTAATGGTGTGCAAAATATTATTAAATCTAAATTTGGGATAATATTTTTTAAGTCATTTGTAACTTGACATGCCAACTTTAACTTTTTAATTTTCAAAATATTAGATTTTGATTTTTCATAAATAAATATTTTTTTAGCTATTTTTTTATCAACTATTGACCTTAACAATGATGAGCCAATTAAACCACATCCTACAATTAAAATATTTTTCATAATTAATTAAACATATCCTTAATTGCTGCTATAAATTTTATATTTTCTTTTTTGGAACCAATCGTTAATCTTAATTTATTTTTTATATTATACCCATCTTCTGTAGATCTTAATATAATTCCTTTTAATTGTAATTTATTTAAAACATATTTAGCTGAAAATTTACATTTATCAAAATTCAGTAGTAAAAAATTAGCTGTTACTTCATTCGAAAAAATATCATATTTTTCTAAAATTTTTTTAGCTTTATTTGCTTCTGCAATATTATGATTCACAGATTTATTAATAAAATTTCTATCTTTTAAAGCCTCTGTTGCTGCAATTTGAGCTATGTGATTTACATTAAATGGTGGTTTGATAGCATTCATTGCATCAATAATTTTTTTTGATCCATGCCCCCACCCAACTCTTAAAGAAGCTAATCCATAAATTTTTGAAAAGGTTCTAATTATAATTACATTATCTTTATTCTTAAATAAATCTAAGCTTGATTTGTAATCTTTGTTTTTCATATACTCAAAATATGCATCATCTAAAACTAATAGGATATTTTTTTTTAATTGTTTTCTTAATTTTAATAATTCTATTTTGTTCAAATAAGTGCCCGTTGGATTATTTGGGTTTGCGATAAAAACAACTTTAGTTTTTTTTGTAACTTTTTTAATTATCTCTGTTATGGACACTTTAAAGTTTTTTTCTTTTGAAAAAAAAACTTTTGCTCCAACAATTTGTGCATAAATTCTGTACATTAAAAAGCTATATTGTGGTACAATCACTTCATCTGATGGTTTTAAATACAGTTGACAAATCATCTGAATTATCTCATCTGAGCCTGCGCCACAAATAATCTTGTCTAAATCACAATCAAACTTCTTGGAAATTTCTTTTCTTAAAGCTTGTGCTCTGCTGTCTGGATATTTGCATAGAGTCAAATTTTTGTTATTCAAAACTCTTTTTACTTTTGGGCTAACTCCTAATGCTGACTCATTGGCTGATAATTTTATAATATTTTTAACTTTGCCAATTTTGGATTTTCCTGGCTTATAAGCTTCTATTCTAAATTTTTTAAACTTTGGAACTGTCATTTTATTAATCTTATAAATAAAATATTAAACTTTCATACAGAATAAGTCATATTTTAAAAAATTTGACATAGGAAATACTATCTAGTACAAAAAAGTGCGCTGATTTAACTGAATTGCGAGCGCTTTAAAAAAACCGCTAAATATGTTTTTTTATCTCACAATTCAAATTTAGCCTTAATTTATGAATAAAAATATTAACATTAAAAGTTTAATAATTGATAAGCCCTTAAAATTAGATTGTGGAAAAACAATTAATAATTTTCCTTTAGCTTATGAAACTTATGGTTCTCTTAATGAGAAAAAAGATAACGCTATTTTAGTTTTTCACGCTTTAACTGGTGATCAGTTTGTATGTGGTATCAATCCAATCACTAAAAAAGATGGGTGGTGGTCTTATGCTGTAGGCTCAGGTAAAGCCATTGATACAGATAAATATTTTATAATTTGTGCAAATGTAATTGGTGGATGTTTAGGTTCTTTTGGTCCAAGTAATACTAACTCGGAAACAAATAAAATTTATGGAACTACATTCCCCGTAATTACAATAAATGATATGGTTAATGCACAGCATAACCTTTTAGAATTTTTTAAAATTGAAAAATTATTTGCTGTTATGGGTGGTTCAATGGGTGGTATGCAGGTTCTTCAATTTGTAAGCAACTTTCCTGAAAAAGCAAAGATAGCAATTCCAATCGCCTGTACCTCAAGTCATTCAGCACAAAATATTGCTTTTAACGAACTTGGTAGACAGTCTATAATGGCTGATGCAAATTGGTTGAATGGAGACTATGCAAATCAAAATAAAAACCCTGATAAAGGTTTATCTGTTGCAAGAATGGCTGCACATATAACCTATTTATCCAAAAACGGCTTACAAGAAAAATTTGGAAGAAAGTTACAAGAAAGAGATGATTTAAAATTTAGTTTTGACGCAGATTTTCAAATAGAAAGCTATTTAAGGCACCAAGGAAGTGTATTTGTAGATAGGTTTGATGCTAATAGTTATTTATATATTACTAGGGCTATGGATTATTTTGATTTAACTAAACAATATAATGGAAATTTATCAAAAGCCTTTGAAAAAGCTAAAACTAAATTTCTAGTTATATCATTCACCTCTGACTGGCTTTATCCAACCTCTGAAAATAAAGAAATCGTAATAGCTTTAAATGCTATAGGTGCTGATGTTGCATTTGTTGAAATTGAGTCTGATAAAGGACATGATTCATTTCTTCTTAATGTTCCTGAATTTTTAAATACTTTAAAAAATTATATTAACAACTCCTATCTAAAAAATAAAAAATGAAACGAGAATTTAAAATAATTTCAGATTTTATTGAAAAAGATACAAGAGTTTTAGATGTTGGATGTGGAGATGGAACATTAATGCAATTTTTACAAAATAATAAAAAAATAGACATAAGAGGGATTGAAATTTCCAAAAACAACTCTCAAAAATGTGTAAGCAAAGGCTTGTCTGTAATCGAGGGAGATGCTGAAAAAGATCTTTCACAATTTCCTGATAGCTCTTTTGATTTTGTAATATTAAGTCAAACACTTCAGGCTTTTTTAAATCCAGAAATAGTTATTAAAGAATTATTAAGAGTAGGAAAAAAAGCTATTGTTACTGTACCAAATTTTGGGTTTTGGAAAGTAAGATTTCATCTATTAATTAAAGGAACAATGCCAATCACAAAAAATCTTCCTGATGAATGGTATAATACTCCCAATCTACACATGTGTACGATCAAAGACTTTTATAAATTCTGTCATGAAAGAGATATTAAGTTAGATAGAGCATTAGCTCTCCAAAGTGAAAAAATATCATCTATTAATGAAAAAAACCTTAGTATAAAAAACTTATCAGCAGAATTAGGTATTTTTTTGATTGAGAAATAAATGCGGATTCAAATAATACCTTGTCTAAATGATAACTATTCATATTTAATAATTGATGAAGAAAAGAATATTGCTTGTGTGGTTGATCCAAGTGACTCAGGACCTATCATTAAATATTTAGAAAATAATAAAATTCAATTAAAATTTATATTAAATACTCATCATCACTTCGATCATGTAGGGGGTAATCAAAAATTAAAAGAAAAATATGGAGCAAATGTTATAGGATACAATGGGGATAAAGACAGAATACCAGGAATAGATATATTGGTAAATGATCAAGAAACCTGGAGATATAAAAACTTTGAAGCAAAGATAATGCATATTCCAGGTCATACACTTGGTCATATATGTTTCTATTTTTATAAAAATGAATCAGTTTTTACCGGAGATACTCTTTTCTCTCTAGGTTGTGGTAAAATATTTGAAGGAACACATAAACAAATGTTTGATTCATTAATGAAACTAAAAAAATTACCAATTAATACTAAAGTTTTTTGTGGTCATGAATATACGCTTCAAAATTCAAATTTTTGCAAAGCTTATGATAGAGATAACATAAACCTTAAAGCTAAGATAAATGAGATAAAAATAAGATTAAAAGCTGGCCTATCAACTATCCCATCAACTATTAAAGATGAATTAGAGTGCAATATTTTTCTTAGGTCGCCTAATTTAGAAACTTTTTCAAAATTGAGGAATTTAAAGGATAATTTCTAAATTATTCGGACTTGACTATAATAGGCTCCAGACTATATTGCTGATTATAAAAAATAGATTAAACAATGTCATACGCAATCATACAAACAGGTGGAAAACAGTACAAAGTAAAAGCTGGTGAAATCCTTAAAATTGAAAGATTAGAGGATTCGAAACTTGAAACTAAGATAGAATTTAAAGAAATTTTAGCCTACGGTGATGATAAGAATATCGAGGTTGGTTCACCAACAATTGAAGGTGCAAAAGTTGAAGCAGACCTTGTTGAAAATGGAAAAAATAGGACAATATTAATTTTCAAAAAAAGAAGAAGACAAAATTCAAGAAGAAAAAATGGTCATAGACAGCAATATTCATTAGTGAGAATTAGCAAAATTTTTTCTAAAGACGGTAAAGTTGTATCTGAAGCAAAAAAAATAGTTAAACCGAGCAAAAAATTAGAAGCTGAAGTAAAAGCCGAAACTGTGGTTAAAACTAAAACTAAAGTAGCAACTAAATAAACTAGGTAAATTATGGCAACAAAAAAAGCAGGTGGATCATCGAGAAACGGACGAGATAGTGCTGGGCGTAGACTTGGTGTTAAGAAGTACGGTGGTGAAGTGGTTATTCCTGGAAATATAATTGTTAGACAAAGAGGAACTAAAATTTTTCCTGGAGAAAATGTAGGAATGGGCAAAGATCATTCAATTTTTTCTGTAATTGAAGGAAAAGTGGTATTTAAAAAAGGCAAATCAGACAGAACATTCGTTTCAGTAAAACCCAATTAGTAGTACAACTAAAAAACTAAGAGTTGTATTATGAAGTTTCTTGATCAAGTTAAAATTTATTTAAAAGCAGGTAATGGAGGTCATGGATCTCCCAGCTTCCGAAGAGAAAAATTTATTGAGTATGGTGGCCCTGACGGTGGAGATGGAGGTAGAGGTGGCTCTATAATTTTAAGATCAGAAAGAAATTTAAATACCCTAATCGACTATAGATTTCAACAACATCACAAGGGTGAAAGAGGAGAAAATGGCTCTGGGCAAAATCGTACAGGTCGTGGGGGGGATGATTTATTTTTAAAAGTCCCAATAGGCACACAAGTTTTTGAGGAAGATAATAAAACTTTAATTTTTGACTTTAAAAAAGAAGGTGAAGAGTTTGTTGTTGCTAAAGGTGGTAAAGGTGGTTTGGGAAATACTAGATTTAAAAGCTCCACCAATAGAGCTCCAAAAAAATTCACAAAAGGTACTATAGGTGAAGAATATATAATTTGGCTTCAATTAAAAACTATTGCTGATATTGGTATTGTTGGTTTACCTAATGCAGGAAAATCTAGTTTATTAGCTGCTATTACTAATGCTACACCTAAAATAGCAAATTATAAATTCACAACTTTAAATCCAAATCTAGGTGTTGCAACTTATGATGATAAAGAAATAACATTAGCAGATATCCCTGGATTGGTTGAGGGTGCACATGAAGGTGTGGGCCTTGGAATTCAATTTCTAAAACACATAGAAAGATGTAAAGCTTTGATGCATTTAATAGATATTACTGATGAAAATATTGAAAATACTTATCAACAAGTTAAAAAAGAACTTGGCAGTTATAGTAAGGAGATTCTTGATAAAAAAGAAATAATTGTATTAAATAAAACAGACTTATTAGATAAAGAAGAAATAAAAGAAATCGTGAAAAATTTTTCTAAAGACAAAGAGTGTGAAATAGTAACACTTTCAACGCAGGAAAAGGAATCTATATCAAAAATTAAAGCCAAATTAATATCATATGTATCTTAATAAATCTAAAATAATTGTAATTAAAATTGGCTCTTCTTTATTAATAGATGAAAATAAAAAAATTAGAAAAGCCTGGCTTTCTGAATTTGCTAAAGATATTCATGAATTGATTAAGAAAGATAAGAAAATTATTATTGTCAGTTCAGGTGCCATAGCAATGGGTTGTAAAAAACTAAATTTAAGTAAAAAAAATCTTAAGATTGATAAAAGTCAAGCAGTAGCATCAATTGGCCAAATTGAACTTATGAATTTATTCTCAGAAATATTTGTTAAACAAAAAATTAATATATCTCAAATATTACTTACACTTGAAGATACAGAACAAAGAAGAAGAGCGTTAAATGCAAAAAGAACTTTTGATAATTTATTTCAATTAAATTTTGTACCTATAGTTAATGAAAACGATACTATTGCAACCACTGAAATAAAGTACGGTGATAATGATAGACTAGCCTCTAGAGTAGCACAAATATCTGGTGCTGATTCACTAATACTTCTTTCTGACGTTGATGGTCTTTATACAAAAAATCCAAAAATCTATAAAAATGCAAAACTATTAAAAGAAATAAAAAATATTGATAAAAATATAGAAAAAATTGCCACTAAAAGCATTGGTGAGCATGGAACGGGTGGTATGAAAACTAAAATTGATGCAGCAAAAATATGTCAATTATCAGGGTGCCAAATGGTAATAGCTAATGGCTTATTAATCAGGCCTATTAAAAAAATAGTTGAAAATAATAACTGCACTTGGTTCTTGCCAAAAATATCAAAACTAGATGCCAGAAAAAAATGGATTATCAGTTCCATTTCTCCAAAAGGGGAGATTGTTATTGATGATGGTGCCATACAAGCACTTTCCAATGGTAAAAGTTTATTAGCAGCTGGTATTACAAAAGTTTCAGGTAAATTTAAAAAAGGTGATCATATAAAGATTTTAAATAAGAAAAATTCTGAATGTGCTAGAGGCTTAAGTTCATTCTCATCTGAGGAAATATTAAAAATTATGGGTCAACATTCCAAGGAAATTGGAAAAATATTAGGATATATTTCAAAATCTGAAGTTATACATAAAGATGATATGGTAGAGATATAAGATGAATAAGCGCATGAATTTAACGGGTCAAAAAGCTAGAAGAGCATCCCTTGTAAAAATCAATACTACGTTAAAAAATAAAATTCTAAAAAGATATGTTTCATTCTTAGAGAAGAATAAAAATTCTATAATTAAGGCAAATGCAAAAGACGTAAAATTTGCTTTAAAAAAAGGATTAAAAAACAATTTAATTGATAGACTTACTATTGATATTAAAAAACTAAACAATATAAAAAACTCAATAAATAGAATTATTAAACTTAAAGATCCTGTTGATAAAACTCTTGAAAAATGGGTTAGATCTAATGGATTAAATATTAAAAAAGTATCTATACCTATTGGAGTTATTGGAGTTATCTATGAAAGTAGACCTAATGTTACTTCAGATGTTGCTAGCCTATGTTTTAAATCTGGAAATGCTGTAATTTTAAAGGGAGGTTCAGAGGCAATAAATACTAATAAAATTTTGGCTAAATTATTTAGGAAGGCTCTCAAAGAAAATAAGGTTAATGAAAACTTTATACAATTTATAGATTCTAAAAATAGAAATATGGTAAATTATATGCTTTCAAAAATGAAAGATTATATTGATGTAATAATACCTCGTGGTGGAAAAAATTTAGTTAAGAAAGTTCAGAAATGTTCAGCTATTCCTATCATTGGACATTTAGAGGGCTTATGTCATACCTTCGTAGATAAAGATGCAGAATTAAAAATGGCTATAAATATTGTCTATAATGCCAAATTAAGAAATACAAGTATATGTGGTGCAACTGAAACCATTTTACTACACGAGAAAATAGCTAAAAAATTTTGTAATCCTATTTTAAAAAAGCTTGAAGAAAATGGATGCAAAATATATGGAGATCGCTTTTTAAAAAGATATTACAAAGGTAAAATTTCCAGTGCAAAAGAAAAGGACTGGTCTACAGAATACTTGGCACCCAAAATATCTGTTAAGACTGTAAAAAATTGTGAAGAGGCGATTAAACATATTAATAAATATGGCACTATGCATACAGATTCTATTGTCACCAAAAATAAAAAAACTGCAAAAAAATTTTTAAAAAATGTAAAAAGTTCGATAGCAATGCATAACACATCAACCCAGTTTGCTGATGGAGGAGAATTTGGATTTGGTGGAGAAGTTGGCATTTCAACAAACACTCTACCTCCAAGAGGACCTGTAGGTTTAGCTCAGCTTATTTCTTACAAATATGAAATTATTAGCAATGGCCAAACTAGAAAATAAAGTAAAGCCCAAAAGAATAAAAATTGGCATTCTAGGAGGAACATTTGATCCTGCACACAAAGGACATTTGGAAATATCAATACAGGCTAAAAAAAGATTTGGGTTAAAAAATATTATTTGGGCAATAACAAAAAAAAATCCATTTAAAAATGAAAGTAAATTAAATTTAAAAAAAAGAATACTTTTTGCAAAAAAAATAATAGGTAAAAATGATTACATTAAAGTAAAATTTTATGAGGAAGAGGTCGGCTCAAACAGGACAATCGATTTAATTGAATATTTAAACAAAGAAAAAAAAACTGAAATTTATTTTATTATTGGTGCTGACAACCTTATAAATTTTCATAAATGGCATAGATGGAAATCTATTTTAAAAAAATGCAGTATCCTTGTATTTGATCGATACGGCTATAAAGCTAAATCATTAAAGTCAGTTACTTTTAATGAAACAAACAAGAAAAGCTTAACTTTTGTTAAATTTAATAAGGTCAATATTTCATCTTCTCAATTAAGAAAAGTTTGATAAGGTTTATTTAATTAATGGAAAAAAATACTAACCTAAAAAAAATAATCTTAGATACCCTGGACTCCAACAAAGCTTTAGACATCATATCTATCGATCTTAAGAATAAAAGTTCCATGGCAGACCATATGATTATTGCAAGCGGAACATCTTCAAGACATATTCAAGCTTTATCAGAACAGGTTTTAGAAAAATTAAAAGCTCATGGAGTTAAAAATTCTAAAATTGAAGGAAAAGAAAGTTCTGACTGGAAACTAGTCGATGGTATTGACCTGATTGTTCATATATTTAATCCTGAAAAACGAAAATTTTATGAGCTTGAAAAAATATGGTCTGAACTAATTCCTAAAGAAAAAGTAATGATATAAATCTAATGAAAAAAATATTATTTTCTATTTTTATATATTTGTTCTTTTTTGGAATAAGTCATTCTGAAAATGTTGATATTTATAAAAAGATAGATCTCTTTGGTGAAGTCCTTGAAAAAATTAGTAAAGAATATGTTGATGAAGTAGATCAATCTAAAAGTATGGATGCTGCAATAAATGGATTATTGCAATCTTTGGATCCCTATTCAGCTTACATGACCCCTGAAAGCTTTGAAGGCATGCAAACTGAAACAAGTGGAAAATTTGGTGGACTTGGCATTGAGGTTGGTATGGAGTCAGGAGTAGTGAAGGTGATTTCTCCAATTGATAATTCACCTGCCTCAAAAGCTGGCATCAAGGCTGGTGATTATATTGTTAAAATTAATAGTATACAGGTTCAGGGAAAATCATTAATGGAGGCAGTCGATTTAATGAGGGGGCCTGTTGGATCAGACATTGAAATAACTGTTAGAAGGCGTGGTGTCAAAAAAGCACTAATTTTTAATATAACAAGAGAAATTATTCAAGTTCAATCAGTTAAATCTGAAATTATAGATAATAATATTGGCTACATTAGACTGACTTCTTTTAATGAAAATAGTAGTGATCAGATTAAAGAAAAAATTAATAAATTAAATATAAACAAGGATCTAAAAGGATATATTTTAGACTTAAGAAATAATCCTGGTGGTCTGCTTTCTCAAGCAATTAAAATTTCGGACTTCTTTTTAGAAAACGGTGAGATTGTATCAACTAAAAGTCGAAAAGTTTCAGAGAATAGAAAGTGGTTTGCTAAAAAAGGTGATTTAACGGATGGTAAAACATTAGTTGTACTAATTAATTATGGATCAGCCTCAGCATCAGAAATAGTGGCTGGTGCATTAAAAGATCATAAAAGAGCCATTATACTTGGAGAAAATAGTTATGGAAAAGGTTCTGTACAATCAATAATTCCTTTAAAAAATAGAGGAGCCATCAGATTAACAATTTCCAAATACTATCTACCTTCAGGAAAGTCTATTTCTGAAGTAGGTGTAACTCCTGATATAGAAATATTAGAGAGTTCAGATAATTTTAAATTTAATTCTGAAACAGATAATCAATTAAACTTTGCTTTAAAGCTGCTCAACGGATAAATGAAAAATAAAGATATAATTTTGCCTCTTAGAAGTGGGGTTGGAATTGTTGTATTAAATAAAAGAAATAAAGTCTTTGTTGCAAAAAGAATAGATAACCAAAAAAATTTCTGGCAAATGCCTCAGGGTGGTGTTGATAAGAGTGAAGATTATCTAGCTGCTGCTTACCGAGAGTTAGAAGAGGAAACTAGCATCAAAAATGTAAATCTAGTAAGAGAACTAGATGGATTAATATCTTATGAATTACCTAAAAACTTATTAGGTATTATTTGGAAAGGGAAATATAGAGGTCAAGAACAAAAATGGTTTGTGATGAAATTTTTAGGTCAAGATAGTGAAATTAATATCAACACTAAACATCCTGAGTTTTGTGAATGGAAGTGGATTGATCTTGAAAACATAACCGACTTAGTCGTGGATTTTAAACTACACGTGTATGAAGAGATTAAAAAAAAAGTAAAAGAAATTCTTAATTAATAGTTTTTAGTACATCAATTTTTTGATCTAGCAAATATTTATCTTGATCTGCAATTTCATTATTTTTTGAAAGCTCTTCTGCTTGAGTCAGTAATTTACTAATTTTATCTTTCTCCATATCTTTAATATTAAAAATAGAGCTTGTTAGTACAGATAAATTATTATTTTTGAATTCAATTATTCCATCTTCGACGTAATAATTTTCTTCTCCAGACGTAGAAAAGATTTTAATAACCCCTGGTTTTAAAAATGAAATTATTGAGATATGATCTTTTAAAATTCCCATTTCACCTTCAAAAGCAGGTACAACAACTTCTGTTACATCCTCTTTTGAAAGAAAAGATTTGTCAGGGTTTACAATCTCTACTTTGAACTCGTTACTCATTACGCAGCAGCATCTTTCGCCATTTTTTCAGCTTTTTCTATTGCTTCCTCAATTGTACCAACCATGTAAAATGCAGCTTCAGGTAAATGGTCATATTCACCGTTACATATTGCAGCAAAACCTTTAATAGTGGACTCTAAATCTACTAATTTTCCTGGAGAACCAGTAAAGACTTCTGCAACAAAGAAGGGTTGTGACAAAAATCTTTGTATTTTACGAGCTCTGGCTACTGTTAGTTTATCTTCTTCAGAGAGCTCATCCATTCCTAAAATTGCAATAATGTCTTGAAGCGATTTATAAGTTTGAAGAGTTTTTTGTACTTCTCTAGCAACTCTATAGTGTTCATCTCCAACTATTCTTGGATCTAAAATTCTAGAAGTAGAGTCCAAAGGGTCTACTGCTGGATAAATTCCAATTTCAGCAATTTGTCTAGATAATACAGTTGTCGCATCTAAGTGAGCAAAAGATGTTGCAGGTGCAGGATCAGTTAAGTCATCTGCTGGCACATAAATCGCCTGTACAGATGTAATTGATCCTTTGTTGGTTGTTGTAATTCTTTCTTGAAGGTTACCCATATCTGTTGCAAGAGTAGGCTGATATCCAACTGCTGAAGGAATTCTTCCCAATAGTGCAGAGACTTCTGAGCCTGCTTGAGTAAATCTAAAGATGTTATCAACAAAGAAAAGTACGTCTTGTCCTTCTTGATCTCTAAAATACTCGGCTACAGTTAGCCCTGTTAAGGCAACTCTAGCTCTAGCCCCTGGAGGTTCATTCATTTGTCCATACACTAGTGCTGCTTTTGATCCTGGTCCCTCAGGTTTAATAACTCCTGAGTCTATCATTTCATGATAAAGATCATTTCCTTCTCTGGTTCTTTCTCCAACCCCAGCAAATACAGAAAATCCACCGTGTGCTTTTGCTACGTTGTTAATTAATTCCATAATAAGTACTGTCTTACCAACGCCTGCACCACCAAATAAACCAATTTTTCCACCTTTGGCATAAGGTGCTAATAAATCAACTACTTTAATTCCAGTTACTAGAATTTCTGTTTCAGTTGATTGATCACTAAACTCGGGTGCAGATCTGTGAATTGGCCACTTCTCTTTTGTCTTAACTTCACCTTTTTCATCAATAGGTTCACCTATTACATTTACAATCCTTCCTAAAGTTTCTGGCCCAACCGGGACCTGGATTGGAGCACCTGTTGCAGTTACTTCGTCTCCTCTTTTTAAGCCTTCTGTAGCATCCATTGCAATTGTTCTAACACTAGACTCTCCAAGATGCTGAGCAACTTCCAAAACTAATCTATTGTCTCCATTTTTACATTCTAATGCTGATAAAATTTCTGGTAATTCTCCATCAAATTTTACGTCTACTACTGCCCCAATAATCTGTGTGATTTTTCCTTTGCTCATAATTATAAACTTTCCGCTCCTGATATAATTTCAATTAGTTCTTTTGTAATAGCTGCTTGACGACTTCTATTA
>Ga0209425_10003464_pt1 | contig 16712 bp, 15 predicted proteins | sample COG_05_FD_184749 | JGI IMG/M metagenome (GOLD analysis project Ga0209425, IMG submission 184749) | Pelagic Microbial community sample from North Sea - COGITO 998_met_05 (SPAdes) (version 2) | ecosystem: Environmental > Aquatic > Marine > Neritic zone/Coastal water | place: Helgoland, sampling...
ACTTCTTCGATCTTTTGATAACTTTTTCATAAAATGGATGTTTAAATTTTCTTGTTACTTGTACAACCACAGTTTTATTATTCTTCGCGCTAGTAACTGTTCCTTTTAAAATTTTTTTTGTCATTTAGTATTTTTTATTGTTACGTATAATCTAGCTATACTTTTTTTAATTTCACTGTATTGAGCAGGATTATTAATTTGGTTATTAACTTTTTTAAACCTTATATTAAATAAATCTTTTTTAAGAGTTAAAATTTTTTTCTCTGCCTGGTCTTTTGTTAATTTTTTATCTTCTTTTTTCTTAGTCATTATCTTTTTACAAACTTAGTTTTAATTGGTAATTTTGCTGATGCTTTATACAATGCTTCTCTAGCAATTTCTTCGGTAACACCATCTATCTCAAAAATAATTCTTCCTGGTTTTACTCTACAAGCATAATATTCTGGGGATCCTTTTCCTTTACCCATACGTACTTCTGTAGGTTTTTTTGAAACTGGAATATTTGGAAAAATTCTTGTCCATACTTTTCCAGTTCTTTTCATGTACCTTGTTAAAGCAACTCTAGCCGCCTCGATTTGTTTTCCTATTATTCTCTCGGGTTCAATAGCTTTTAACCCAAATTGTCCATAGTTCAGCGTTACAGCTCTAGTAGCCTTACCATGTATTCTACCTTTAAATGCTTTTCTAAACTTAGTTCTTACTGGCTGTAGCATTTTTTACCCTTTCTTTTTTCTCTTTATCGACATCTTTTGCCATCAATTCACCTTTGTATATCCAAACTTTTACACCAATAATTCCATAAGTTGTTAAGGCTTCAGCAAACCCATAATCTATTTCTGCTCTAAGCGTATGAGAAGGTATGCTCCCTTCACGTAACCACTCTGTTCTCGCAATTTCGTTTCCAGCTAATCTACCACTTAACATAACTTTAATACCTTTAGCATTTAATCTCATTGCTGATTGCATAGCTCTTTTCATTGCTCTTCTGTAAGCAATTCTTTTCACTAACTGTTGAGCAATATTTTCAGCAACTAAATTTGAATTTAACTCAGGTTTTTTTATTTCTTTTATATTAACTGTTACATCACTATCAGTAATTTTTGCAATATTCTTTTTAATTTTTTCTATGTCAGCACCTTTTTTACCTATAACAAAGCCTGGTCTAGAAGTGTGTATTGAAACTGTGCATTTCTTAGAAGACCTCTCAATTATAATTTCTGAAACACCTGAGTTGGTTATATTTTTCTTAATGTAATTTCTTATTTTAAAATCTTCTATTAAGTATTTGCCAAAATCTTTTTTCTTAGCAAACCATGTTGAGTCCCAACCTCTGTTAATTCCGAGTCTTAATCCTATAGGATTTATTTTTTGCCCCATTACTTACTCACCTTTTTTTCTTTTTTTTCTTCAAGCACAATAGTTATTCTGCTGAATGGTTTTTTAATTGGACTTGCTCTTCCTTTGGCTCTTGGTCTAAATCTTTTCATTACTAAAGATTTGCCAACGTATGCTTCTTTCACAAATAAGTTATCTATATCTAATTGATAATTGTTTTCTGCATTAGATATAGCCGATTTAACTGTTTTACTCACATCTTTAGAAATTCTTTTTCTTGAAAATTCTAAATCCCTCAAAGCTACGTCAGCTTTTTTTCCTTTTATAAAATTACAAACAAGTGAAAGTTTTCTAGGACTGGTTCTTACATTTTTATTAATAGCTTTTACTAATGAATTATTTTTTTCCATTATTTTTTATCTCCCGCTGGTTTTGCAGCTGGAGCTGCTGCTTTTTTATCGGCTGGTGTATGGCCTTTAAAAGTTCTTGTAGGAGCAAATTCACCTAGTTTGTGACCAACCATTTCTTCCGATACAGTTATAGGTATAAATGATTTTCCATTATGTATCATAAAGCTGTGTCCTACAAATTCAGGAATAATTGTAGAATGTCTGGACCAAGTTTTAATTGGTTTTTTATTTGGTGCATCTTTTAGCTTATCAATTTTTTTTAATAAACTTGGATGTACAAATGGTCCTTTCCAAACAGATCTAGCCATTATCTTTTCCTTTTCTTTCTTCTTGTAATTATCAATTTATCACTTCTTTTAGGTCTTCTAGTTTTTAATCCTTTAGCTGATTGACCCCAAGGAGATACTGGACTTCTTCCGCCTGATGTTTTACCTTCACCACCACCATGCGGGTGATCGACAGGGTTCATTGCTACACCTCTTGTTTGAGGTCTTTTACCTCTCCATCTATTTCTTCCAGCTTTTCCAATTTTAATATTTTTTTGATCAGGATTTGAAACAGTTCCTATTGTTCCTACACAAGTACTGTTAACTTTTCTTGTTTCACCTGATGATAATTTTAATATTGCATAGTCTCCGTCATATCCCGATAATGTTATTGATGAACCAGCAGATCTAGCTAGTTTTCCACCATTGCCCGGTATTAGCTCTACGTTATGTATAGATGTGCCTGGCGGTATATCTTTAAGTTGTAATGAATTTCCTGTTTTAATTTCAGCATTTTTACCTGCTTCTATAATGTCACCAACTTTTAATCCTTGAGGTGAAATTATGTACGACTTTTCTTTATCCTCATAAGTAATCAAAGCAATATAAGCAGTTCTATTTGGATCGTATTCAATTCTTTCCACCGTGGCTTTCATATCTCTTTTTTTTCTAAAAAAATCAATCACTCTAAATTTATGTTTTGATCCGCCACCCATATGTCTTGAGGTAATACGACCTGCATTATTTCTACCACCAGTAACATGCTGTCCTCGTGTTAAAGGTTTGTATGATGAACCTTTCCATAAAGCACTTTTATCAACTACAACTGTGCCTCTAGTTGATTTTGTATAAGGTTTAAATGTTTTTAAAGCCATTTGATTAAATACCAGTTGTAAGGTCTATGCTTTGACCTTTTTTAAGAGTTATTATTGCTTTTTTATATCCACTTTTAACAGATTTTTTTCCCTGCTTCATTTTAATTTTTGATTTTTGATTAATAATATTAACTTTAATTACATTTACTTTAAATAATTTTTCTATATTTTTCTTAATAGTTTTTTTATTCGCTTTACCATGTACTTTAAAAACAGTCTTATTTTGTTCAGATAAAATTGTAGCCTTTTCAGTAATAATTGGATTTCTAATTGAGTCTATATAATTAATTTTTTTCATTTAAAACCTTTTCTTGAATTTTTTTAGCTGAAGATGAGCTGATTAAAAGATTCTTGAATTTAAACATATCGTAAATATTTGCACCTTCATCTTTAATAAGTTTAACATTTTTGATATTTCTAGCCGATTTATTTATATTTTTCATTGTGTCATTATCAGAAATGATTAAAACATTAGACAATTTGTTTTTTTCCAAAAATTTATTGAATTCTTTTGTTTTTTTTATTTCTTTTTTTACATCAGCCAAAATATATAAATTTTTATCAAAATTCTTTTTTGATAGAGTTTGAGCCAACGCAAGTTTTCTAACTTTTTTATTAATCTTTTTAATTTTATATACAGAGCCTTTTGGACCATGAGCTACACCACCTCCAACAAATAAAGGAGCTTTTTTACTAGCATGTCTTGCTCCACCACCTCCTTTTTGTGGAACTATTTTTTTGGTAGATCCTTTTACAGCATTTCTTTGTTTTGTTTTAGCAGTTCTAGGTTTTCCATGATTTAACTGCCAGTCTATAACAAATTTTATCAATTTATGATTTACTTTTAACTTTACCAATTTATCAGAAATATCAATAGAGTCCGCTTTTGACCCATCAATACTTAAAAGAGGAAATTTCATCTACTTTTTTCCTTTCTTAGCTTCTGCTGCTTTAACTTTAGCTTCGTGTTTTTCTTTAATAGTTTTTCTCGATATGTTTTTTACTGATTCTCTTAGTAATAGAGTTGAATTTTTTGAGCCTGGAATAGAGCCTTTTAGATACAGTAGATTATTTTCTAAATCGGATTTAATAATTTCTAAATTTAACATAGTTCTTAATTTATCCCCCATATGCCCGGCCATTTTTTTTCCTTTAAAAACTTTTCCAGGATCTTGTCTTTGACCTGTAGAACCATGAGATCTGTGTGAGACTGAAACACCGTGTGAAGCTCTTAATCCTCCAAAATTCCATCTTTTCATAACGCCGGCAAAACCCTTACCAATTGTTTTTGATCTAACGTCTAAAAATTTCTTATCCTTAAATATTTCTAAACCTATTTCATTGCCCTCTTTGAAATCATCATTATTTTCAATTCTAAACTCTTTTAGTATTTTTTTTGGCTCAGTATTTTTTTTCGCAAAATAACCTTTCATTTGTTTAGTAAGTTTTGAATTTTTCATTTTAAGAAAACCAACTTTAACAGCGTTATAACCTCTTTTTTCTTTTGATATAACGTCAAGAACTCTTCCTTTTTCTACTCTAATAACAGTTACAGGAATTGACTGGCCACTTTCTATAAATTCTCTAGTCATTCCAATTTTTATTCCTATTAATCCAATACTCATAATTTAAATCTTTATTTCTATATCTACACCTGATGCTAAATCTAATTTCATTAATGCTTCTACTGTTTGAGGTGTTGGTTCAATGATATCTATTAATCTTTTGTGTGTTCTAGACTCAAATTGTTCTCTACTTTTTTTATCAATGTGAGGAGATCGTAATACTGTATATCTCTCTATTCTTGTTGGTAAGGGAATTGGTCCTTTTACTTGAGCACCTGTTCTTTTCGCTGTGTTAACAATTTCTTCGGTAGATAAATCGAGGATTTTATTATCATAAGCCTTCAGATGTATTCTAATATTTTGATTTTCCATAAATTAAGCTAGTTTCTTTGTTACTTCATCTTGAACATTTTGAGGGACTTTATCGTAATGGCTAAATTGCATTGTGTATTGAGCTCTTCCTTGTGTTGATGATCTCAAGTTGTTTATATATCCAAACATATTTGCTAACGGAACGGTAGCCTGGATAGCTGTTGCATTGCCTCTTGGTTCAGTAGAAGCTACTTGACCTCTTCTACTATTCAAGTCACCAATTACATCACCCATAAAATCTTCAGGCGTAACTACTTCGACTTTCATCATTGGTTCTAGTAGTTTTAATGTAGCTTTTTGGCAAGCTTCTCTGAAACACATTCTCGACGCTATTTCAAAAGCTAATACGCTAGAGTCAACATCGTGATGTAGTCCATCTAAAATCGTTACTTTGTAATCTATGACAGGAAAGCCAGCTAATATTCCACTTTCTGCTACACTCAAAACTCCTTTTTCGACACCTGGAATAAATTCTTTTGGTATTGCTCCACCTTTAATTTTGTTTTCGACTTCACGACCTTTACCCGGTTCAAGTGGTTCAACGCTTAAAGTAACTTTTGCAAACTGTCCTGATCCTCCACTTTGCTTTTTATGAATATAAGTAACTTCTGTTGAACCTAATATTGTTTCTCTATATGCTACTTGAGGCGCTCCAACATTTGCTTCTACTTTAAATTCTCTTTTCATTCTATCTACGATAATATCTAAGTGCAATTCACCCATACCCTTTATAATTGTTTGTCCTGACTCTTCATCTGAAGTAACTCTAAATGATGGGTCTTCTTTAGCCAGCCTAGCTAAAGCTTCTCCCATTTTTTCTTGGTCTGCTTTAGTTTTTGGTTCTACTGCGATTTCTATTACAGGGTCAGGGAATTCCATTGGCTCTAATAAAATTGCTTTATTTTCATTACATAAAGTGTGTCCCGTAATTGTGTGTTTTAAACCTGCTAATGCAACAATGTCTCCGGTAGTAGCTTCTTTTATATCTTCCCTGCTATTCGCGTGCATTAAAAGCATTCTTCCAACTCTCTCTGTTTTTTCTTTTGAGGAGTTATATACCGAAGTACCAGCCTGTATCTTACCTGAATAAATTCTTATAAATGTTAAAGAACCCACAAATGGGTCATTTGCAACCTTGAATGCTAAAGCTGAAAATGGTTCGCTATCATCAAATTTCATCTCTAACTTATCTTCAGAGTTAATTTTTGTTGCTTCTATAGATCCAATATCTTTTGGGCTAGGAAGATAATCTATAACAGCATCTAATAGTGGCTGAACTCCTTTATTTTTAAATGCAGAACCAGTAGTTATGGGCACAAAACTAAAATTTAAAGTACCTTTTCTTATACAATTTCTTAAATCTTCTTCTGAAGGCTCTTTACCATCTAAATAACCTTCCATTAGTTTTTCATCTTCTTCTACTGCAGCTTCAACTAACTCTTTTCTATAATTCAATGCTTTTTCTTTTAAATCTTCTGGAATATCTACAATATCAAATTTAGCTCCTAGGTCCTCATTTTGCCAAATTATAGCTTTCATTTTTACTAGATCGACTACACCTTTTAAGTCTGCTTCTGATCCAACAGGTAATTGTAAAACCAAAGGTTTACAACCAAGTCTGTCTTTAATCATATCAACGCAACGATAAAAATCTGCACCAGTTCTATCAAGTTTATTAACAAAGCATATTCTTGGAACTTTGTATTTGTCAGCTTGTCTCCAAACAGTCTCTGATTGAGGTTCAACTCCAGCAACACCATCAAAAACGCAAACGGCTCCATCTAAAACTTTTAAGGATCTTTCTACTTCAATTGTAAAGTCTACGTGGCCTGGTGTATCTATAATATTAATTCTATGGTCTCTCCAAAAACAAGTTGTTGCTGCTGAAGTAATAGTTATGCCTCTTTCTTGCTCTTGTTCCATCCAATCCATTGTTGCTGCACCATCATGTACTTCACCAATTTTATGGCTTTTACCGGTATAATATAAAACTCTTTCAGTTGTTGTTGTTTTACCGGCATCAATGTGTGCCATAATACCGATGTTTCTATATTTATCTAAAGTATATTTAGCCATAAATTTTTACCACCTGAAATGTGCAAAAGCTTTATTAGATTCTGCCATTTTATGAGTGTCTTCCCTTTTTTTAATAGCAGAACCTTTATTTTGTGATGCATCTAAAATTTCTGCGTATAGTTTTTCGGCCATTGTTTTATTTTTTCTTTTTCGAGTAGCATCCATTAACCATCTTAAGGCTAAAGCTTGTCCTCTTTTAGCTTTTACTTCAACTGGTACCTGGTAAGTTGCTCCACCAACTCTTCTTGATCTACATTCAAGATTAGGTTTTACATTGCTTATTGCTGTATTAAAGATTTTTAAAGGATCTTCGTTATTTTTTGATTTGATCTTGTCTAAAGCATCGTACAGAATTTTTTCAGCTGTGGATCTTTTTCCATCGTACATAATAGAATTTATAAATTTAGAAACAACTTCTGAATGAAATTTTGGATCTGGATAAACTTTTCTAACTGGTGCTTTTCGTTTTCTAGACATAAATTATTTTGGTTTTTTTGTTCCGTATAGTGATCTTCTTTTTTTACGATTGGCTACTCCTTGAGTATCTAAATTTCCTCTTAAAATGTGATAACGAACTCCTGGTAAATCTTTTACACGACCACCACGTAGTAAAACCACTGAGTGCTCTTGTAAATTATGTCCTTCACCTGGAATATAAGCGGTTACTTCAAAACCGTTTGACAATCTTACTCTTGCAACTTTTCTTAAGGCTGAGTTTGGTTTTTTTGGTGTGGTTGTATATACTTTTACACAAACACCTCTTTTAAGTGGCTGTCTCTCCAATGCAGGAACTTTATTTCTAGCTAAAGGTTTAACCCTGCTTTTTTTTATCAGCTGATTAATTGTCGGCATAATATTATTTTGAAGTTGAAATAAGGAAACCTTCTGCCTGATATTGTTAGTGTTTAAGGTTATAATCTACCTTACTTCTAACATTCAAAATGTGCCGTAAACTAACATTGAAATCAAAAAAGTCAATATTTAAGCCTATATATTTGGATATTTACGCTGTTTGTTCTGGTGTTAATTGCGCAGATTCTAGCTCTTGTTTTCTTAACTCTTCTAATCTAGCTTTGTCTTGATCTCTTGCTTGTTTATCCCAATCGATTTTTGTTAATCCTGTTCCTGCAGGTACAAGCCTACCAACAATAACGTTTTCTTTTAAACCTTCTAATGTGTCCACTTTTCCTTTGATTGAGGCATCTGTTAAAACTCTTGTTGTTTCTTGAAATGATGCAGCCGAGATGAATGAATTAGTTTGAAGTGAGGCTTTAGTTATTCCAAGTAATACTCTTTCAAATATTGCAGGTTTCTTTTTTTCATCTCGTAATTTATTGTTAATTACATTTATATCTAATAAATCAATTACTTCTCCACTTAAAAGATCAGAGTCACCTGGGTTCTTTATCTCCACTCTCTTTAACATTTGTCTAACAATAGTCTCAATATGCTTATCATTTATAACTACGCCTTGAAGTCTATAAACTTCTTGGACTTCTGTGATGAAATATTCTGTCAATTTTTCTACTCCCAAAACTCTTAAAATATCATGTGGTAGTGGCGCTCCATCAAGTAAATATTCACCTTTTTTAATTTTTTCTCCCTGATTAAAATTCACATGTTTGCCTTTAGGTATTAAATAGTTTGATGTTTCGCCGTTTGAGGAAACAATTGAAATTTTTTGTTTACCTCTCACTTCTTTACCAAATTCTATTACACCATCATTTTCTGCAATAATTGCGCTATCTTTTGGCTTTCTTGCTTCAAATAATTCAGCTACCCTAGGAAGACCGCCGGTAATATCTTTTGTTTTTGATGTTTCTTTTGGGAGTCTTGCTAGCACATCTCCCGCTGAAATTTTTTGTCCATCTTTGACTGATAAAATTGTATCGGGAACTAAATAGTATCGCGCTTCATTTCCATCAGCTTTTTTAATTATCTCGCCTTTTTCATTTCTTAGAGTTATTCTCGGTTTTAACTCAGAGTTTTTAGACGAAGACTTCCAATCTGTTACGGACTTTGAAGATAGACCAGTTGCATCGTCTAATGTTTCGGTTAAAGAACTTCCTTCCATTAAGTCCATATAGTTTACTATACCGCCCGTTTCGGCGATTACTGGTAACGTATAAGGGTCCCATTCTGCTACTTTTTTTCCTTTTTCGACTAAATCTCCATCTTTAAAAAATAATTTTGATCCATAATTAACTTTGTAAATCGCAAGTTGTCGACCATTCTCATCTTCAATACTCAACTGAGTATTTCTACCCATGACAATTATATTTTTTTTGGAATCTTCAATTAAATTTTTATTAATTATATTTAATTTACCTTTTGTTTGTGAAATAATTTGTGACTCTTCTTTAATTTGAGCTGTTCCACCTACGTGAAAAGTTCTCATTGTTAATTGAGTTCCTGGTTCACCAATCGATTGGGCGGCTATCATCCCCACGGCTTCACCAATGCTAACAAGTTTTCCTCTTGCTAAATCTCTGCCATAACAAACTTGGCAGACACCCTTTGTTGACGCACATGTAATTACTGAATATACATTAACTGATTTAACACCGGCGGCATCAATTTTTTCACAATCCAATTCATCAATTAACCTATCTTTTTTAATAATAATCTCACCAGTAACAGGATTTTTGATATTTTCAGCAATCACCCTTCCTAGCACTCTCTCTGAGAGACTTACAAGTATATTTCCTCCTTCTATTATTTCGGAAATAGTTACAGATGATCTTTTCTTCGGGTCACATGCAGCTTTAGTAATCTGAACATCTTGAGCAACATCACACAATCTTCTTGTCAAATATCCAGAATTGGCAGTTTTTAAAGCTGTATCAGCCAAACCTTTCCTAGCCCCGTGTGTTGAGTTAAAATACTCTAATACAGATAGGCCTTCCTTAAAGTTTGCAATAATTGGTGTTTCAATAATCTCACCAGAAGGTTTAGCGATTAATCCTCTCATTCCAGCCAATTGTTTCATTTGTGCCTGTGAACCTCTAGCGCCAGAGTCAGCCATCATATAAACTGAATTTGTTTCTATCCTATCATTGTCGTAAATTTTTTCTGCAGATGAAATTTCTTTCATCATTTCATTTGCAACAGTATCTGTGCATTTAGACCATATATCTACTACTTTGTTATACTTTTCTCCCCTTGTGATTAATCCATCTGAATATTGTTTTTCGTATTCCTCAATTTGTTTTTTTGTATTGCTGATTAAAGTTTCTTTTGTTTTCGGTATTATTAAATCGTCTTTTCCAAAAGATATACCTGCTTTAAAAGCATGCTTAAACCCAAGAGTCTTAATTTTATCACAAAAAATTACAGTTTCCTTTTGTCCACAGTATCTAAAGATTGTATCAATTACTTCTGATACGTTTTTTTTAGTTAACAATTTATTAACTAAAGAAAATTTAATATTAGAATTTTTCGGAAGAATATTAGCTAATAAAAATCTACCCGCTGTACTAGTGTATTTTTCTGTAACCTCATTACCCTCAATATCAATTGTTTTAAAAGTAGAAATTATTTTTGAGTGTAAACTTATAGATTTATTTTCTAATGCTTGTTCTATTTCATCAACATTTGAAAAAACTCCTTTTGGTTTTTTTTCTGAATCTTCTGCTTGTGATAAATAATATATACCTAAAACTATATCCTGACTTGGTACAATAATAGGTTTGCCGTTCGAAGGGCTTAAAATATTATTTGTAGACATCATTAGAACTCTAGCTTCTAATTGAGCCTCTAAACTTAATGGAATATGGACTGCCATTTGATCTCCATCAAAATCTGCATTAAAAGCTGCACAAACTAATGGGTGTAATTCTATTGCGTTTCCTTCAATTAATTTGGCTTCAAATGCTTGAACCCCCAATCTATGTAACGTTGGAGCTCTATTCAAAAGAATTGGATGTTCTCTAATGATATGTTCAAGTGAATCCCAAACTTCACTTTTTTCTTTTTCAACTAACCTTTTTGCTTGTTTAATAGTAGTTGCTAAACCTAGTTTATCCAATCTTGCATATAAAAATGGTTTAAATAATTCTAAAGCCATTTTTTTCGGTAAACCACATTGATGCAACTTTAATTCTGGGCCGACAACAATTACTGATCTACCTGAATAATCAACTCTTTTTCCTAATAAGTTCTGTCTAAATCTTCCCTGCTTGCCTTTAAGCATTTCAGCTAGGGATTTTAGAGGTCTCTTACCAGTTCCAGTAATAACTCTGCCTCTTCTTCCATTATCAAATAATGCGTCTACAGATTCCTGGAGCATTCTTTTCTCGTTTCGAACTATTATGTCCGGTGCTTTAAGATCTAAAAGTCTTTTTAATCTATTGTTTCTATTAATTACCCTTCTATATAAGTCGTTTAAATCCGAAGTAGCAAATCTTCCTCCGTCTAAAGGAACTAATGGTCTTAATTCTGGTGGAATAACTGGAACTGTAGTTAAAATCATCCATTCAGGTTTGTTTCCAGAGTTTATAAACGACTCTATGAGTTTTAACCTTTTGATTGTTCTTTCTTCCGTAACCTTAGATTTTATATCTTTTAAAGACTCTCTAAGTTTTACTTGCTCTTTTTTTAAATCTAAATTTACAAGTATTTCTCTAACTGCTTCTGCTCCGATTCCAGCGGAAAAGGCGTCTTCACCAAATTCTTCTTGAGCTTTAATTAAAGCTTCTTCTGATATAAGTTGGCCTTTTTTTAATGTTGTAAGACCTGGTTCTACTATAATAAAACTCTCAAAATATAAAACCTTTTCAACTTCTTTTAGTTTCATATCTATTGCTAAAGAAATTCTACTTGGTAATGATTTTAAAAACCAAATATGAGCTACTGGACAGGCAAGATCTATATGCCCCATCCTTTCTCTCCTCACATTAGATTTTGTAACTTCTACTCCGCATTTTTCACAAATAATTCCTCTAAATTTCATTCTTTTGTATTTGCCACACAAACATTCATAATCTTTTACTGGTCCAAATATTCTTGAACAAAATAAACCATCCTTTTCTGGTCTGAAAGTCCTGTAATTTATAGTTTCTGGTTTCTTAATCTCACCATAAGACCAAGATTTTATTTTTTCAGGACTTGCTAAAGTTATTTTAATACTATTAAAATTATTTTCTTGAACTATATTTTGATTTTCAAAACTTTTTGGTATATTTCTTTCCATTAATTAAGCTCTATATTTAAACCGAGTGCTCTTATTTCTTTTACTAGAACATTGAAAGACTCGGGTACACCTGACTCGAAATTATTATTACCTTTTACTATAGTTTCATAAACTTTAGTTCTACCTGCAACGTCATCTGATTTAACGGTTAATATTTCCTGTAAAGTGTAAGAGGCGCCATAAGCTTCTAAAGCCCAAACTTCCATTTCACCAAATCTTTGACCACCAAGTTGAGCTTTGCCTCCTAAAGGCTGTTGAGTAACTAAACTGTAAGGTCCTGTAGATCTAGCGTGAATTTTATCTTCAACTAAATGATTTAATTTCAACATATAAATAATTCCTACGGTAACAGGTCGATCAAATCTTTCTCCAGTTTGACCGTTCCATAAATGTGTTTGACCTGAGTTTGGAAGTTTTGCCAAATCTAACATTTTTGTTATATCTTCAGTGCTCGCTCCATCAAAAACTGGTGTTGCTATTGGGACTCCATTAGATAGATTTTGTACTAATTCGGCAATTTCTTTGTTTGATAGTTTGGAGATAACTTTTTCATAATAGTGTTTTCCATAAATATCTTTTAACTTATTTTTAATTTTATCGATTTCTTTATCAAAATTTTTTAAATATTTTTTTATCTGATCTCCAAGTTCAGTGCATGACCACCCTAAATGAGTTTCTAGAATTTGCCCGACATTCATACGGCTTGGCACGCCTAATGGATTCAATACTATATCTACAGGCTTTCCGCTTTCCATATAAGGCATGTCTTCAATTGGAACTATTTTACTTACTACACCTTTGTTTCCGTGTCTCCCGGCCATTTTATCTCCTGGCATTAATCTTCTTTTTACTGCCACAAAAACTTTTACAACTTTCATAACGGTTGGTAATAAATCATCACCTTGCTGAATCTTGCCAACTTTATCTTCAAATCTTAGCCTTATATCCTCAGATGCATTATCAAATTGATTTTTTAATTTTTCAAGATCAGTATTTAATTCTTGTTTTTGTAATGATATTTTCCATAAATCTTTAAGAGTAAAATTTTCAAAATCATTTTGATTTAATGTAGTGCCAGATTTTAAATCTTTAAATTGTTTATTAATACTTTGGCCATTGAGCAAATCAATAGCTCTGAGTTTAATATTTCTATTAAGTATTTCTTCTTCTACTTTTTTATCTTCTTGAACTAGTTCTATTTCAGCTCTTTCAATAGCAATCGATCTTTCATCTTTTTCAATTCCATGACGATTAAATACCCTAACATCAATTACTACACCTGTGCTTCCAGATGGTAATTTTAAAGAGGAGTCCCTTACGTCGGTAGCTTTTTCACCAAAAATTGAACGTAACAATTTTTCTTCAGGACTTGATGATGTTTCACTTTTTGGTGTAACCTTGCCAACTAAAATATCTCCTGGTTTTACTTCTGCACCAACATAAACAATTCCGGACTCATCTAGATTTCTTAAGCTTTCTTCGCTAACATTAGGTATATCCCTAGTTATTTCTTCAGCACCAAGTTTTGTATCTCTAGCCATAGACTCATATTCTTCAATATGAACTGAGGTAAATACGTCATCTGTTACACATCTTTCAGAAATTAAAATTGAATCTTCAAAGTTGTAACCTTGCCAAGGCATAAATGCTACTGTTACATTTTTACCTAAAGCTAATTCACCAAGTTTTGTTGCTGGGCCATCAGCAATTATATCACCTTTTTTAATTTTATCTCCAACCTTAACAAGTGGTTTTTGATTAATACATGTGTTTTGATTAGATCTTTGAAATTTTGATAAGTTATATATATCTACAGCAGATTGCGATAGATCAGTTACTTCAGAAGCCTTAACAACAATTCTCTTTCCATCTATTTTATCAACAACACCTCTTCTTCTTGCTACTATAGTAACACCTGAGTCTAACGCAACATCAGCCTCAATGCCTGTGCCTACAAGTGGTGACTCGGGTTTAAGTAAAGGCACTGCCTGTCTCATCATATTGGAGCCCATTAAAGCTCTGTTAGCGTCATCATTTTCTAAAAAAGGTATTAATGCTGCTGCAACTGATACTAATTGTTTTGGTGATACGTCTATAAAATCAATATTCTCTCTTGAGGATAACTCAAAATTAAGATTTTTTCTGCAAGCAACTAATTCTTCTGCGAAAGATCCGTCAACATTCAAAGCTGAATTTGCTTGAGCTATAGTATATTTTTCTTCCTCTATTGCAGATAAATATTGTATGTCTGAGGTCACTTTTCCGTTTACGACTTTTTTATAAGGGCTTTCGATGTAGCCAAATTTATTCACTCTACAATAAGTAGCCAAACTATTTATTAAACCAATATTAGGTCCTTCTGGCGTCTCAATAGGACATATTCTTCCATAATGAGTTGGATGAACATCTCTAACTTCAAATCCTGCTCTTTCTCTTGTTAAACCACCAGGACCCAAAGCTGAAACTCTTCTTTTATGCGTTATTTCGGATAATGGATTAGTTTGATCCATAAATTGTGAAAGTTGCGAGGTTGCAAAAAAATCTTTTAATGATGTGGTAATTGGTTTAGCATTAATTAAATCTTGGGGCATGGCTGACTCAATTTCTAGAAAAGTGGACATTTTTTCTTTAACAGTTCTTTCCATTCTTAAAAGACCAATTCTAAATTGATTTTCTACAAGTTCACCAACTGATCTAACTCTTCTATTTCCTAGATGATCAATGTCATCAACCTCTCCTTTACCATCTCTTAAATCTAACATAAATTTAATTATAGCGACTACATCATCAGTTTCTAAAATAGTTTTTTTCGGATTAGTGCTTAAATTTAGCTTGGAATTAAGTTTAACTCTTCCTACTTCAGATAAGTCATATCTTTCTTTTTTAAAGTATAAGTTATTAAATATTTCTTGAGCTATTTCCTCTGACGGAGCCTCGCCTGGTCTTAAAACTTTATAAATATCACTAAGAGCTTCAGTTTTATTTGCATTTTTATCAATCTTAAGACTTTCTAATATATAAGGACCTTTATTAATTGGATCTATATCAACAATATTTAACTCTTTTTCTTGTTGAGAAATAATCTTTTCTAATTGTTCTTCAGTAATATCAAAACCAGCACCAATTAATATTTCGCCGCTTTTGTCTTTAATATCTTTCGCAATGTATTCGCCAATAATTTGTTCATTGGGTATTGATAAAGAATTTAATCCTTTTTCTTTTAGTTTTTTTGCAATTACTATATTTAATTTTTCACCTTTACCTAAAATTTTCTTATTAGTTTTTGCATCAACTAAATCGTAAGATAGTTTCTGTGGTCTTTTATAACTTTCTAGATTAAATTCAGTTATCCAGCTTTTTGTTTCTTTGTTATATAAATATTTATTTGTATTATAAAATGTTCCAATAATTTTTTCTTTTGTATACCCTAATGCAAGTAAGAAAGTTGTTATAGGTAGTTTTTTTTTTCTATCTATTCTAAAAAATAATATATCTTTCGGATCAAACTCAAAATCTAACCATGAGCCTCTACCAGGGATAATTCGACAATTAAATAATAATTTTCCACTTGCATGTGTTTTACCTTTATCGTGGTCAAAAAAAACACCTGGACTTCTATGCATTTGATTCACCACTACTCTTTCAACACCATTAGTAATAAAAGTAGCACTAGGAGTCATCAATGGAAGGTCACCAATAAAAACTTCTTGCTCTTTTGCTGAAAGAACTTGTTTTGTGTTAGTCTCAGTATCTATATCATAAACAACAAGTCTTAAATTTGCTTTAAGCGCCGTTGTGTAGGATAAGCTTCTTTGTTTGCATTCAATAACATCAAACTTTGGCTTCTCTAATTTATAAGAGATGTATTCTAGAGTTGATTTTTCATTTCCATCTTCAATAGGAAAAATGCTTTTAAAAACTTTTTCTATACCTTTTGATAAGTCATTTAACTGATCTTTTAAAGATTTAGACTCTAAAAACTCGTTATAAGAATTTTTTTGAACCTCAATTAAATTAGGAATAGATAAACCTTCGACTAATTTACCGAAGTTTTTTCTAATATTTTTCTTTTGAGTAAAAGATAATTCCATTAAATAATAAAATTTAATCGCAAAAATTACCTTGCGATTAAATACAGTCTTAAATCTTGTTTACTTTAATTCTACTTTAGCGCCAGCTGCTTCAAGTTTTTTCTTAAATTCATCGGCTTCTTTTTTAGCAACTCCGCCTTTAACTTCTTTTGGTGCGGCTTCAACTAAATCTTTAGCTTCTTTTAAACCTAAACCAGTTATTGCTCTTACTTCTTTAATAACATTTATTTTTTTATCACCTGCAGATGTTAAGAAAATTGAATATTCAGATTTTTCTTCTGCTGCTGGTGCTGCTGCACCGCCTGCTGGTGCTGCTGCTACTGGGGCTGCAGCGGTTACTCCCCATTTTTCCTCAAGTTGTTTTGAAAGCTCAGCTGCCTCGACAACAGTCAAAGTAGAAAGCTCATCTATAATTTTATTTAAGTCTGCCATTTTTTAATCCTGTGATTTAATTTTTTAAACTCTTTGCGCGCGCTAAATTAGCAATTTTTGAGCCAGGTGCAAGTAAAATACTCACTAATTTTTGAGCTG
>Ga0209425_10003475_pt1 | contig 16683 bp, 10 predicted proteins | sample COG_05_FD_184749 | JGI IMG/M metagenome (GOLD analysis project Ga0209425, IMG submission 184749) | Pelagic Microbial community sample from North Sea - COGITO 998_met_05 (SPAdes) (version 2) | ecosystem: Environmental > Aquatic > Marine > Neritic zone/Coastal water | place: Helgoland, sampling...
AGGTCGTTGCGTTCGAAGTGCGCGTGTTTTTCGAAGGAGAACAATGAACAATGATGCGTACCACAAAGAACTCCTCGTCTCGCAGTTCCCCATGTCCTCCGCGCAATCGAAAACGAGGAACCGATTGCTCGCGTTCTCCTCCGCGTTCGCATCGATATACATCGGGTATTACTCGTTTCCAATAGTTTCGGACGGGATGATAAACTCCGCGGTGTACATGGTGGAACACGAGAGCAATTTCATGCGCAAACGAGGCTTGTGGAGAAGCGAGTGGGTGTTGAGTACGTTTCCTGATAGTACGTACAATACGGCAAAGAAGTGCGTGGAGAAAGGCATGTTAGAGGTGGTTTTGAATTTGTGCGAATTGAAAGAGAAGGAGACGGACGAGGACGTCAAATTGGGGGCGAAGAGAGTGCTGGTGATGCTGGCGCAATCAGAGAGCGGACGGAAACGGGTGGACGGCGACGGGAAGTTAAGGAAACGCGTGAAGCGAGCGGCGCCGGAGGCGCTTCTCGCGCCAGAGCCGTCGCGGTGAAAGAAGAAGAGCAGTGGGGAGATGTTCGTTTTGTATAGTATTTGCGCAAACGTGTTGTAATATATTTTATTTATATGCTAGTAGCTGCGGCGTATTTATTAGCGTCATCTGGCCTCAGTAGTTTTCTTGCGCTCGTTTTTCGCGTTCAGGTCTGCTATTCTTTCATCGTACGTCTTCTCCGTCGAGCGTTTCTTTAAGCTCACCGGCTCGCCTTTCGGTTCACCAGCTGCTGTGCCGTAGTTGGTCGATGAGAGTAAGCCTCTGGTTAATTCGCGGCTTCGCTTAACGTTATGAGAAGGAGTATCGGCATCTTCCTTCACCGGCGAGTGCGCCCTTCCTCCGATTTCCTCCCACAAGCTCGCTTTCAATCGATGCATCCTCGCCGCCGCCAACGCGTGCATTTCCAAGCCTTGCCGAGCCTCCTCTGATACTCTTCTCTTGCCAGGATTTATGACAGAGTCGTCGTACTCGCACCCGACTAAAACGAGCGAATGTTCTGGCGCCATCGCGTATAACGGTTTTCGCGGCGTTTTCGTTAAATCGAGAAGCTCGTCGATAATGTCCGGCGCATCCGCTCGCAAACCAACTTGGAAAAGCACCGCCGCGATGCAACGCACCATGTGCCACAAAAACGAACTTCCTTCGATGATCAAGACCCAATCCGTCTCGCGCAAAAGCGCACCGGTAGTCCGTTCCGTATTCTTCTTTTCTATGCGACACTCTTTTATGTGCCTCGTGTAATCGCGACAATCCTTCACGTTCATCTTGCAAAAATTTCTAAAATCGTGCGTTCCGACCAACTTCTCGCACGCCTCTCGCATCCTCTCCACGTCGAGAATCTCCTCCGGCTCACATTTTCCAGCCTCTTCTCCTCCTCGAGGCGGCGGTGCGAGATTTTGTCGCACGACTCTCGTGAAATGATACTCGTACCGCCTACTCGTACAATTAAACCTCGAACTGAATCCATCAGGCACCGCGTACCAACACAACGCTCTCACGTCGTCCGGCAACGCTCGATTCAGATTACCGACGTAATCAATCTCCTCTCCGTTTTCACCGTCTTCGTCGTCTTCTTCGTCTTCTCCGCCGCCGCCGCCGCCAACCCCTTTACACCTCACGTTCAAACTCACCACGTTCCCAATCGAACTCACCCCTCGGTCGGTCCGCCCACACCGACTGTAATCCACGGACGGTTCCCCGAAAATCTCCTTCGATGGGTCCACCAGTCTGCATTTTTTCAAAGCCTCGAACAAAGCGCCTTCGATCGTTCGAATGTGACTGTTGTTCTTCGCATTCGTAGTGTTCTCGGAGGAGGCTTGCACGCAGCCTTGACTGGAAAACCCGAAATGGTTTGCACCGCAATACGCGAGTTCGAGCGCAATCTTGCGCGTTTTATATTTCGAGAAATCGAACGTCCTCTTTATCTTTATCTTTTTGGTCCTCTTCAACGTCAAACTTTCCTCCTCCTCCTCCTCCTCCTGCGTCGTCATCTCCGCGTCGGAGTTATTCTGGTGCATTTCACCTTAAAAACTCCCCTAAGACTCCCCCAGAAAGAGACCTCAGAGAGAGAGATGATGCTCGCATCAAAACCTTTAAAAAAAGAAAAGATGCCCTGGGACGACGTGTTGGACTTTGACGTCGACGGAATGGTAGCGTTAGCGGATCATCTTTTTTACCCCACAATCGATGATGACGACGAGTACGTTTCGAACGAAGACACGAAGGCGATTCCGAAATTTTTGAATAATTTCTCCCCGATGTGGTCCCGAAATCATCCAATCGATGCGCTCGCGAAACGAGTGTTAAGGTGCGAAATACGCGCGGATGCGAACGTCTCGGACCAGGAGAATGTCGTTTTGATGATGCATTTGTGCAAGATTTTACAAGTCGCGTTAGAAAGGGCTTTGGTGACTGCTGAAAAGAGAAACGATGAAGATTATGAGTATTCGAGGAAAGAGCGAGAGAACGAACTGTTGAAAGAAAAGGTCGAGGAGCAAAAGCGCGAGTTTTTAATCCTGTCCAAAGAGATGCGAGAGGTGGAGATGGAGTTCGTGAAACGCATCGAGATGCTGGAAAAAGGTGATGCGAGGAAAAGAGATGGACATTTATTACCACTTTTGTTGGATGATGATGATGATGATGCGAAGATGAAGAAGATGTTTCGACTCGCTCGCGCGAACGAGGAGGACGAAGATACCGGTGGCGGCGACGACGACGACCAGATGATCGAAGGGGAACATTTTTTTAGCACGCCGAGGAAGGAGAAGAGGGCGATCGTGAACGCGAAGAAGCGCGAGGCGGACTTGTACGAAAAAGAACAACACGAAGAAGCGTTGCGAAGAGCACAGCATCGCGCGTTGGCGTTGGAGACGCAGTCGGACGCGCTTTCGGATAATTTGGAAGAAAGCAGGAGAGAAATTCGAAAGTTGCAAAAGATGTTGGCGAAGGAAAGAGAAAGAAACGAAGAGATGGAAAGTCGACAGATGGTATTAAACGAGCGTTTAATGATGCAACCACCAACGTCCTCGTTCACGTCTCTCGTCGGAACATCGGTGTCGCCATCCTCGCCGGCAAAGAAAGGGAGCGCGTATCGATTAGGGAGCGGTAAAAGTAGAATGCCGCCGCCGCAAACGGTTGAGAAAACGAAACGCATTCTCGGATACGAAGATGACCAGAACGAAAACGCCATGGCGCTAACGAGAGAAGAAACATTAAACAGATGGGACGCTCGCGCGCAGTTTAAAATCGCCATGGACCAGTTGAGAAGAGACTTGTCGGTGAAGAGCGCGCAGTACGACGCCTGTTCCGCGAAGTGCGAGGCGCAATCGAGAGTGCTTTCGAAAACCGTGAAAGAGCGCGACGAACTAAAGGACGAAACGAAACGGCTTCAACGTACCGTTGAAAAGTCTAAGCGCATAGGAGAAGAAACCGTAGAACACATTCGACGCGATGCGGAGGAAAAAGAAGAACGAGATAAACGATTGATGCGCGAAGCGGTGTCTTCTTTGCGACAGAAAGTGCGCCAACTCGAACGCGAACGAGACGACAGTCGCGAGGAACTCTCAGAAACCACGCAATCGTTGGAGAAAATGAAACAAAAAGCGAGTAAAGCCATGGAAAAGAACACGAGATTGCAGAAGGAAACGACCGATTTGAGATTCCAAATCGAAAAGCTTCAAGACCAATTGCAGCGAACGGTGGATTTGTACGAACACGAAACGTTGAAAGTCGAACTCGACCGCGCGACCGAACGAACAAAAAAGCTACAACTCGCTCTCGACAAAGAAACGAAATCGAGTGCCGAGGAAATCGAGCGTTTAGAACTCGATATCGAAAAATTCGAAAAGCAAGCCGCGCTCGCGCAAAAAGAAAAGTTAGACCTCTCCTCTCACCTCGTCGTCCGAGAAAAAGAACTCGAATCGAGCCGCGTGGAAACCAAACGAATTCAAGAGGAACTCGAAACCGTCCAATCATCCGTGCACAGCAAAGAAGAAGCGTTTCATAACGCGGAAAAGCAACAACAACTCGAAACGCTCGAAATTGCCGAAACGCTTCTAAAATACGAGCGGGAAAACCAAAAGCTCAAAGCCGAGCTCGCAGCGCTCGACCCGAAATTCTTCGAGGAAGTCTTCGAGTGCAAAGAGAGGTGTAAAAAGCGAGGATTGGTAATTCAAAAGTACGAGATGAAGCTGAGGAGTTATTGCGAAACGCTCGGATTCGCGTTCAAACGCGAGCCGTGGGATTGATGATGATAAAAAATGTTATTTATTAATAAGAGGTTTTTAACTGTTTTCAGACTGCACTTCTTTCTAGGGAAAATAACAAAGTGTATTAGATATGGGCGCGACATCTTCTACAAAGAGGCAGTGCTCTCTGTTCTCCTCTCCGGGAAGACGGGAGAAGGAGAAAGATCCTTTCGACGATGCCGTGGAAAATCTCCCGAGCAACGACAGCTTTGATAAATGCATCGGCGCCAAAGATATCAGTTCGTCTCTCACGGAAACCATCAAGAATGGAATGAGAGACAAGAACAACGACGGCTTTAGCAGCGCGAACACGACGAGCGGTTTCGGCGGCGAAAAGAAAAGCACGAAGAAGAAAGCGTGGCTCAATCCACACAAGCAAAACACGCCGGAATTCATCGAGTACGAGCTGAAGCACATGCCGGTCGGGAAAATGTACCCAGACTTGGTGGATAAAGCGACTGAGATTGTGAAAAAGTGGAAAGTGGATTTCCCGTTGTCCGTGTGGACGCGAACGGTGAAAGGCGATCGAGTCGCGAAAGAGTTTAACGAGTCAGCGCCGGTAATTGCAAGAATGCTCAAGTTTGTCGACGAAGAGTTCGAAAAGCCAGAGAACGAAGGCAGACGGATTACCATCGTTGATTTGTGCAGCGGGTTCGGTTACCTGGGCATGTTCTTGAGCGAGTTGTTGGACCCGGAGAAGGTGAGGAAAATTTATTTAATCGATAAAGAGTGGCCGCAGTTTGGGGCGAAACCCAAAGAAAACCGCATGTCGAACGCACACATCGTTGGTATAGGTTCAGAAGACGACGACGACGAGAATGGCGAAGACGAAGGAGAAGGAGGAGGAGGCATTGGAAGCTGGACCCCAAAGTACCCGATACCGCTTCTGATTCGGAAAGTCGATTTGAAAGCCTACGATAGCATACAATCGATGTCGATTCACGTGTTTGGAGAAACGCGGCAATTGAAATCTCCAATTGTCATCTTAGGCATTCACTTGTGTGGCACGTTAAGTTTTAAAGCCTGCGAGTTATTCAACGCGAACGCGAACGCTATAAAACTGATATTGAAACCGTGTTGTCTTCCGAATTGGGCCATCGTCCACCAATATAGCGATTATCTAGATCCACCGACGGACTATTTCGGACCGTTTGGAAGCCAAAGATTTTACGTAAAAACCAGAGACGTTTGCGCGAAAGGCAAATGGAAGAAAAACACGTGGATTGGCCCGCCGAGACAAACGTTAGAGCCGAAATTCAACTTATGGGCGGAGACGTTGTGCCGCTCGGTCGAAGACGTCGGCGTGAACAAGAAACTCGAACGCATCGAGGTGCAAGAAACCGGCGGCTTTCAAAACGCGTACATATTCGCAGACCGAGAAAAAATCCACAACAAAGACGACGACGACGCTACGATTATTACGACAGATTGGAACAGAAATCGAAGACAATTCCCGACGTGGAACGGCGGCGAAGCCGGAGCGTGGCATCCGGACGGTCGAGGGCGAGGGACCCACTTCAAGAGGAAGAACATCACATAATAATAGTAGTAATAATATAATAATAATAATAGTAATAGAGTAGCATCTCGCGGAGCGATTTTAGCGACGATTGAATAATTTGTAATACTATCTCAATAGTCCGGACAAGTTCAACGCTCTCTCTCTCATCAAACAACAACACACACAAACAACAAAAACAACGAGTATGTCTCCTCCTCCAGTCGGTAATTATACTCTCCTCAAAACCATCCCGGACGACCACACTCTCTCCGTGCTCGTCGAGAGCTCGCCACTCGTTGTCGTGCACTTCGGCGCGGAATGGTGCGCGCCGTGTAAAGCGATGAACGACGCGATGGAAGCGTTGGCAGGCGAAGTTGAAAATTCCAACGCGTTCGCGTATTGCGACGCGGAAGTGCTGGAAGAGTCCGCGGAAAAGTACGAGGTGACCTCCGTGCCGACGTTTGTGATCGTGAAAAGTGGTGAGGTGGTGAAAACGATCGAAGGCGCGGATGTCGGGCAGTTAACGCGAGCGGTGAAGATGCACTGTTTTTCCAACGCGAAAAGCGTTGAAGATGAAGGAAAATTTAAGGCAACGAATAAGACGACGGTGATGAAAGCGAGCAAGGAAAAAGAGACGACGAATAGTAATAACAACAACAACAACGGAAGGAAAGAGACGGAAGAGGAGTTACAGAAACGATTGGTGCACTTGACGACGGTACAACCGGTGGTTTTGTTCATGAAAGGGAACCGCGAGTCGCCGCAGTGCGGATTCTCGAGAAAATCGAGCGAGGCGTTGACGAACTGCGGGATCGCGTACGGGACGTTCGATATTTTGTCCGACGAGAACGTTCGGCAAGGTTTGAAAGTATTTTCGGATTGGCCGACGTATCCGCAGTTGTATTTGAACGGTGAGTTAGCCGGAGGGAACGATATTATTTTAGAAATGGCGGCGGACGGTACGCTCAAAACGGAATGCGAACGAGCGATTGATGCGTGGACGAAAGCAAAGACGGAAAGGACGAATAAAAGGATCGAATCGATATTGGCGGAATCTAAAAACATATTACTGTTCATGAAAGGGTCGCCGGATGAACCCAAGTGCGGCTTTAGCTCGAAAGTTGTTTCAGCGTTGCGAGAAACCGGCGTAGAGTACGATACGTTTGACATTTTAAAAGACGAGGAGATTAGACAAGGGATGAAAGCGTACAGCGATTGGCCGACGTTCCCGCAGCTGTATTATAAGAAAGAGTTATTGGGTGGGTGCGACATCGTGTTAGAAATGGCTGCCGACGGGTCTTTGAAAGAGGAGATTACCAAGTAGTAGTAAAACAGTATTCTTTTATAATTAAAGTCGTCTAGTTCCTTCTATTTTTGTGCGTCTAACATTTCTCTCAATCCGTCCTCGTTCACGTGGTCCATCATCTCCAGCTTTAACTCGCCGCCGCCTTTTCCGCTCCCATTTTGAAACCTCTGATATTTCGCCCCGTCCCTCTCGTCGTCAAAATCGCACAGCGCGAACAACATCGCGTCTTCGTATTTCACCCTCGCGCCGACGTCGCAAATGTGGTCCCCGTTGTACAACCTTTCGCACACGGATTGCACCGCGAATCGTTTCACGTTCTCGACGTACAAAAGATCGTTCCCGCACGCGCTCGCATTTACCATCACAGACTCGACGATCCCAACCGTCGCGCAATCCGTCGAGATGATTGCCACCGCGAGTAAATACTCTTCATCATCGTTTCTCTTTCGACCGAACGCGCAGCATATCGCGGACGAGTGCGCTTTTACGACTAAAGTCTCCGCTTTCGTTCGTGACAGCTTCTCCTCTGCTTCTAAAACTTCCTCGTGAAACTCTCTAACGAATTCGATGATTTTCTCCTCGTTTTTTTGCCAAATCTGTTCGTCTTCGCTCGACATCGGTTCTCGAGTCGCGTACGGTCTTTTGACGATGGAAAACACGTCGTCGTAGGCGAACGCGAAAACCGTCATCACGTGACTCGTTCCTCCCCGTCGGGGTCTTTTTCTCGTCTTTGGAATTCCAATTTTTTTATTCGAATATTTGATCTTATTGTTCTCGCGAATAGATGATACCAGGGATGATGAAGATGAAAAACGCCTCGTCGTCGTCGTCGTCGTCGTCATTTTCAACAATAAAACGCGGCGGTTTCTGTGCGTAAGCGTGTGTTTTTGTGTGTGTGTGTGTGCGGTAAAGTAAATGTATCACATTCTCTTTCGTAATTTCTTGTGAGGGCAAATTCGACGCTCCAAAAACCTCGAAAAACCTCTTCATTTTTATCGGCTGGACCTTTTTAAAAATACGAGTCACATTTATTCCATCATCGAGTGTTTCTAACATTTCACAAAGAAGAGAGAGCGTTTAAGACCACAACACTAAAAAAAAGACTTTGAAGATCTCCGTAAGAAGAGACGAAGAAGACTTCCTTTATCATGTTGTTCTCGTCAAAAACCAACGACAGCAGCAAAGCCCTTTTGTCTTTCTTCTCGTCCTCTTCTTTTAAGTCTTCTTCTCTGCGTTGGTCTGTGCCGAGAAAAAACACCAGAGAAAAAAAAAACACCAACACCCTAAACTGCTCCAGAAGAGGCCAAAAAGGAATAAAAAAAAGCGACGACTTTTTCTCCAGAAGCACGAAGAGGAGGAGACGAAGAATAATAATGAGCGAGAAGAAGAAGAAGGAAGAAGACGGAGAGGAACACACAATCACGTCCTCGGAACTCGAGCGAGTGATCACGGACCGCGACTACGCGTTCTTGAAAACGCGATGTGGTGGCCCACACGCGTTAGCGGAATCGTTGGAATCCAATCCAAAATCCGGACTCACGCGAGTGCAACGGTCCTCGTCGTCTGAAGGTGGAAAAAGACAGGAAAGAGAAGTAAAGTTCGGGAAGAACGAGTTCGAATACCCACCGCCGAAAACGTTTTTACAGTTATGCGTGATTGCTCTGGAAGATTTTACGGTGAGGATCTTAATCGCCGCCGCGGTGGTGTCCTTAGCCATCGGGGCAGGAATGAAAGAACACAGGGACGAGTACGGGTACTTGGAAGGCATCGCGATTGTGATTGTCGTCATGGTGGTGGTGTTTTTACAAGCGTACATCGATTACGCCAAGGAGAAGAAATTTCGACAGTTGAATTCAGTGAAGGATAATTATAACGTCAAGACGGTTATCGATGGAGAGGTGGAGCAGATCCCAGCCGGGGAGGTGTTGGTGGGCGACGTGTTGGAGTTGACCGCGGGGGATAAAATTCCGGCGGATTGCGTGTATTTGGAAGGGAGCAAGTTGAAAACGAACGAGGCGGCGATGACGGGAGAACCGATCGATATTGGGAAGAATTTGGAGAAAGATCCGTTTTTGTTGTCCGGGACGAGCGTCTCGGAAGGGAGCGGGAGGTGCGTCGTCGTCGCGGTCGGAGGGCATTCGCAGTGGGGGGCCATTTTGAAGACGTTGATCGTGGAGCCGCAATCGACGCCGTTGCAGGAACGACTGGACGCGTTAGTCGTGCGAGTCGGAAACTTCGGGATAGGAGCGGCTATTTTGACGTTTTTGGCGTCGTTTATACGGTGGATCGCGGAGAGCGTGGAATCCGGCAGTTGGGACGGTTTGAAGGTTTTAAATTTTTTAATTAATTCGGTGACTATCGTCGTCGTGGCTATTCCAGAAGGTTTACCGTTGGCGATTACCCTCGGGTTGGCGTTTGCGATGAAGCAGATGATGAAAGACCAAAACTTGGTGAGACGATTAGAGGCGTGCGAAACGATGGGTTCGGCGACGCAATTAAACGCGGACAAGACGGGCACACTCACGCAAAATCGAATGACAGTTACCGAGGCGTGGTTGGGGAGAACCTTTTTCGAAAGCATGGTGGACGAGGAAAAATTGAGCACGATTTCAAAATCGTTCCAGGAACTTTTGAGCGAATCGTGCGCGATTAATTCGGACGCGAACTTGTCGCATAAAGAAGGCGGAATGGAACACATCGGCTCAAAAACCGAGTGCGCGTTGTTACAAATGGTGGAAGATTTCGGAGGTAAAAATGATAACGGCGGGTTTCGATACCATCAATTGCGCGAATCTAAACCGGTCAAACAAAGATACCACTTTACGTCCGCGCGAAAGCGAATGTCTACAGCCATCGCGGGTACGACTTCGGGCACGACAAGAATGCACGTCAAAGGCGCTTCGGAAGTTTTAGTCGAGTTGTGCTCGAAAGTCGCCAAACTAGATGGGTCTGTCGATTCATTTTCTAAAGAAGACATAAAGGATGCGAACGATGCCATTCAACGCATGGCCGAGCGTGGCTTACGCACGTTAGCCATCGCGTACGTCGATTTGAACGTGGACCCAAGCAAGTTGGATCCCGAAAAGCCGCGGGAGGAAAATTTGACGCTGCTTGGTATCGTCGGTATTAAAGATCCGATTCGAGTGGAAACGGCCGAAGCCGTTCGGCTTTTGCGAGGCGCGGGTGTGACAGTTCGCATGGTCACCGGCGATAACGCGGTCACGGCGCGAGCCATTGCGATTGAGGCTGGCATATTTGATCCGAACGAAGAAGAAAAAGGTGCGACGATTTTAGAAGGCCCGGTCTTTAGAAAAATGTCTCGAGCGGAGCAAGAATCGGTGGCTATGAAAATACGCGTCTTGGCGCGCTCGTCGCCGACGGACAAGTTGGTCTTGTGCAACTTGCAGAGAGAACTCGGTGAGGTTGTTTCGGTAACCGGCGACGGCACGAACGACGCGCCGGCTTTGAAAGACGCCGACGTCGGTTTCGCCTTGGGCATCGCCGGCACGGAAATCGCGAAAGAGGCGTGTGATATCGTCATCATGGACGATAACATCAAATCTATGGCCAAAGCTGTTTTATGGGGACGCAACGTCTATCAGTCCATCCGTAAATTTTTGCAATTTCAGTTGGTCGTGAACGTCGTCGCGGTGAGTTTGAATCTCATCGCCGCGTGCGCCGGGATCGAAGAGTTACCCCTCGGCGCCGTTCCTTTACTTTGGGTGAACATGATCATGGACTCTATGGGCGCTTTAGCGTTAGCCACGGAACCTCCTTCAGATCGCTTGATGGACCGACAACCGTTCGGTCGAACGGCTCCGTTGGTGAATAAACAGATGTGGCGAAACATTATCGGGGTGAGCACGTACCAACTCATCGTGTGCATCACGTTGATGTTCGCCGGGACTTCCATCATGGGCATCGAATGCCCTATTATCGACGGCCACGAAGATTGCCACCACCGAACGCTCGAGTTGAACGGGTTCATCTTCAACGCCTTTGTATTTATGCAAGTGTTCTCGGAAGTCAACTCGAGACGAATCAGCGATTTCAACGTGTTCGAAGACATTCACAAATCCGGTTTGTTCTGTACCATTATTCTTTTAACCGTCGGCGTTCAGGTGCTGTTCATCGAAGTCGTCGGCTCCACCGTCGTAGGACCAGCCATCGGTTTCGTCAACTTGACCACGAAAGAGTGGATCACATCGATTGTTTTAGGTGTCATCATCTTACCAGTCGGCGCGCTCACGCGGTGCGTACCGCTTTCGCTCTTCCCGGGCGTCACGGACGAAGAAGCCATGGCGCAAGCCGCCGAAGAAACGCACAAAGCGCTGTTGGCGGCAAAAGCGCTCGCGGATTCAGAAAAAGCGACGAAAGCTTTAGCGGACGTGCAACCATCTGCCTCACCCTCTGGAGCAGAGTCTCCGGGTCACCACCATCGGAGAGTCTCCGTCGACTCCGTCTCCTCCTCCATCTCCCACGCGTTCGAAGCCGCCTCGGAAGCCGTCATCGCCTCCCGTCGCGCCTCTCACAACGAAGACAGAAGCCGCCTCTCTTTATCCCGCGAATCCTCCCTCTCTCGAGACGGCAGCCCGTCCTCCCTCCGAAACCGCCATCCTTCCTTCCGAAGAGCCGCGACCATGGTCATCAGCGCCAATCGCTTCCGCCTCCCGACGATGGACACCATTCGAGACGACATAGACGACGACGAAGAGAACGCCATAAAAAAAATGAAGAAATAATAATATACCATGCGCACGCGTGCATACAAAACGAGAGAGAGAGAGAGAGAGAGAGAGAGAGAGAGAGAGAGAGAGAGAGAGAGAGAGAGTGTGTGTGTGTGTGTTTGATCATGCGGTAAATACTAGAGAAATATACAGAAACACGCAATACCGAACGAGAGTACTAAAAATCAGAGAAAATCTCTTCCTTGAAACAAAAGTAAAAATAAACTGAAAATCCCCAGAAACAAACACATAATATCATTAGAAAAAGAAGACGAAGAAGAAGAGCTCTCTTTCTTTCTCTTTAGCGAAACGTTCCCGCGCGCACCACCACCACCCGCGAGTCGCATCATTAAACCGCAGAGAAAGAGAAGACTTCTCTTCTTCTGCGCGCGTGGTACGAAAGGGAGAGTTTCGGAAAAGAATTTAGCGGACACACATTTCCAATTGATTCCTTTTCGTCCCCCGTCGGGCTTTCTCTGAATTAGAAAGAGAAAAGAAGCGTTAGAAAGTGGTGAGAGCGCGAGAAAGGAAACGACGAGGAAAATGACGAGAAGCGTTTTGTCGCTGTCGTGGAAATCATCGGGATCGCTTCGTGTCTTCTTCTTCTTCTTCGCGCTCTCGTCGTTTCTGCTTCTGAATTTGACGATGATGACGACGACTTTGATGGCAACCGCGACGACGATTCAGACGACGACGGTCGCGTTTTCGTCGCAGCGATTGAGCGGGTCAAACGACGACGACGAAAACTCGAAAAAGAAGAGCGAGGAAAGTTCGTTCACGTCCTCCTCCTCCTCTTCGTCGTCTCAAAGAATCCGCGAGGCGACGTTCTTGGCAACTTTCGAGAACTTCCAGAGCGATTTTCAGCGGTTGAAAGCGAAAGCGATAAAGGCGCGCGAAAACACCGAGGAGGAATACTTTTACGAGGAAAAGGAAGGGGAGGAGGAGGAAACCACCTTCGGGAAGAAAATGTCGTCGTCGTCTGCGTCGTGCGAGTTTTGCGGTCCGCACTCGCTGGGTTCGTTTGGAGGATGCGAGTGGACGCTCGAGTTGAACGGGATGCGAGCGAGCGAGTGGGATGCGCCGGTGGAGGTGGACGTGAGGTGCGAAGGGGCGGCAGGTAAGGAGGATTTTTCGCCGTCCGCGTATCAATATTTGACGAGGGTTAAGAAAGTTTCGAAGAAATCGGCGCAAAGCTTGAAGCCGAGAACGCACAGAGTGCATGGGGAAGTAGCTTTCGAGGAACTAAACGCGTCGCCGTACGATTTCGAACAATCGCCGAAGAAGTATTTTAGCGTCGGGGGTAAATTGGAGATTCAAGTTGATATTAAAGCGTGGAAAGATGTGAAGGATGCGCCGGATGCGGTTCCCGTGAGAGCAGTCATACACGACGCGCCAAGGAAGGCGTGGTCTTTACGAGCCGTAAGAAGATTCATGAAACCAGAAGATTGGAAACGGGACGAGAGTAACGGGGCGCATTCCAACGCGGGAGAGAAATCCGCGGTGGCGTGGATTCTGCCGACGGATTCACAGGAGATGGCCTCGTATTTGTTTAGCGAGGCATTAGGTGCTAAAGACGCGCAACAAGGTAACAGTAAAAGTGGTGCATCGAAATTGAGGAAAACGGCGCCTTCGTTTTCGTTTCAGAAGCTCGGCCCGTTGGGAACCATTTCGGAACGGAAAACGCGACGCTCAAGAAACGCGAGGCTTCGCGAAAATCGTGCCAAGTTAGATGGGAACACAGGTAAGAACGCGGACGACGATGACCTTTGGTTAGACGAGGACCTTGAAGATATGACGCCGGGAAAAAAGAACACGTTTTTCGAGGACTTGGATATTGAAGATTTGTATCAATCCTCGTCCTACACCTCTAAAAAAGCAAAAGCAAACAATCATCACATGACGAGTGTCGTTGCCACGAATCTCGATGAGCCACGCGGGAATGAAACTGCCATAGTGCACCACAAAATATCCATCGACGTGGATGAAGAGTTGCCAGAGTGCACGGATGCGCCAGTGACGGGTGATTTAGGTCCTCTGTTGGTGTCTTTCGCGCCAGATAGTTTACGCGCTGCGCATCGAGTCACCGTGCACGGCTGTCGCGCCGATCAAGGTGGCATTGCACTCGTGGCGTACTCGTCGACAGCGGATCGAACCCACGATTTATGGTTACGAGTAGTTCTTTTGCATCAAGAAGATTCTGAATTAGACGTAGTCGTAGCCGGTGAAGCCACGGTTCCGCCGTTAGAAGAGTCGTGGTCGGCGCCGATGATTATGCGAATTTTACCCTGGGAAACGAGCAAAGATTCCGGGTTCGTCAAAGTGTCCAAGAAAAGCGCGTTTGGGAGTGGCTCAAAAGTCACTCGAAAACTAAAGTTGACGATTCAAGCGAGACAATTGAGGCCAAGGCGAGTCGCTTTGCGCTTACCTTTGGATCAATACGGCGACGCGGACACTAGGAAGGCGGCCAAAGCAGCCGCGGAGAGATTCGGGACGACATCGAATTCGTTGATTGAGATTCCTCAGGCGGAAAGACCGTGCGCAATCGCGTGGGTGGAAGTGAATCCGTGGGACAACGCCGCAAAACTACTAGGCGCGGCTGCTGGTTTAGCCTCTTCGAGCTCGGGGAAAGTAGTGCGACCGACGGATATAGCGTTAGCGGTGGACGGCGTGTTGTTACCTCACGATTGGCATCCAGACGCGACGATGCTATACGCTGCGGCTTTACTTGGTGTTTCAGCCTCGTTGAGCAGTAGCCCTGAGGAGAGAAGAAATCTCAACGCTACTGCGGCCTGGCGTTGGGGACTTGGCGATGGTGACGCGTGCACTGTGCTTCCAAATGTGAAGCGCAACGCGGAAGATCCCGCCGAAGATGCCAAGTGCGAGAAAATATACGCAAAGCTCAGAGATCTCGCCAGTAGCAGCGACTCCTCCAAAGAACGCGAAAAGCTAGAAAACTCAAGAGAGCGTTTACGGTGCGACGTTAGTCAAGTGCGAGCTTATTTAACCAAAGCTACTGAAAACGGATCGAAGTTGACCATTGGAGGTCTCTCGAATTTACCGAGCACGGACGATTTAGTCCTGGCGTTGGTCGATGCTCGAGAAAATGGCGGCTTAGAAGCCGCCTATAACTTCCATAAAGACCAAAATGGTAGAAAAGACTCGACGACCAATAAGAACAATCGTCAATCGAGTTCGCAAGGGTATCACAGAAACCCGTTCTTCGCCAACGGCGGTGGTTTTGCGCAGACGCTCGACGAGCAAGCCGAAACGGCGTTCATTTTGAACCAGTTTGTCAACGCAAACTTCTTACCGTCCTCGTCAGAAACCGCGGCTGAACTCGCGTTGATTGTTGGTACGACGGCGTACGTGTTGCTCGTTTTATATCTCTGCGCCGGGGCCTTTCGTGTGTACAACAAAGTCTCCTCTAACCGAGCCGGTCCAACCGTCGCGCATAAAAAGAACGGACCCGGATCCGGGCATCATCACCATCACGGCGTATCTCCTCAATTGAGAGTATGTCTGCGCACCATGGCAATGTCGCCATTTACCGCTGGATGGATGATGGCGAAAGAACCGGCAAAGTTTGTATTCGATTTACTCAAATCGACGATTTCGTTCGCGCTCGGAACACTTTTATTATTCGCCGAGGAAATCGTGCGTTCGATTAAAGTGTTCGTGAGGGACAGTAAAGCGTACGCGAAAGTGTTCGGCGGTAGCACCAATAAAAACAACAAAAATGGCAACAGTACTGCAAGTAATAAGAAGAAACATTCTGAAAAGAATAACAACAACAGCAACAATGGTGCCGAGACGCAACACGCCGGGAATAACGGCGAGTCTTCGAAAAAAGCCAACGGGAAGAAGAAAACGAATAATAATAATAATAATAACAATAACAACGGCAAATCGTCCTCCGTGCTTCTTCGCGACGAGTCGAGCAACAACAATTCACCGACAGCCTCCTCGGCAGACCCGGACACGCCGCGCGTCAAAAGCGAATGGGAAGCGGAAGAGGAAGAGCGTCGCCAGCGCGAAGAAGAAGAGGAAATGCGTCGACACGCGGCGTTGAGAATGTCCGAAAAACGTTTACTCGACGCGGCGATTGAAAGAGAACGCGAACAGGCGCGTTTAGAGCGCGAAGAGAAGGAAGAAAAAGCACGGTTGGCAAAAGAAGCGAAAAGAGCGGAGAAGGCGGCACAAAAAGTCTTGAAGAGTAAAAGCGCGTCTAACTCGCCGTTAACGAGTCCGCGAACGGCGATAGGCGATGCCCCTCCTGGATTCGAGCACTTATCGCCGAGAGCGCAAGCGAACGGGACGCAACAACCGCGACCGGGTTTTACGATCCCACCTCCGGTTCCTCCCGGGCTACCACCAACCCTTTCGCCGACGAAGAAACGAGACGGCGCGAACAACAGTGCGAGTAAACCGCTACCGCCACCGTTACCGAAATCTCCACCACCGTTGAACCAACCGATGAAACGAAACGCCGTCACCGCGACGAACGGCGGCGGCGCGATGCTCATCACCCCCGCCATGCTCCGCCAAAGCAGCATCGACGCGCCGACGCACCCACCCACCCGCCGCTTTCAATTCGGCGACGACGTTCCCACGCAACCTTTCATCGGTAGTTCAAACAACAACAACAACAACAACAACAACAACGTCGCCCCCGCGGCGCCGCCGATGCCTCCCGGAGCGCAAGACCAAGACGATTTAGTCATGTCCATGCTCGAAGGCCTTTCGGACGACGACGGAAACGACGAAATACTCGACGATGAATTCAACGACGACTTAAACAGCCCGACCAATCAAATGGATGGTAGTACTACTGGCGGTTTGTTCGGTAAATGGTCCGGTTTCTTTTAGCG
>Ga0209425_10003476_pt1 | contig 16678 bp, 14 predicted proteins | sample COG_05_FD_184749 | JGI IMG/M metagenome (GOLD analysis project Ga0209425, IMG submission 184749) | Pelagic Microbial community sample from North Sea - COGITO 998_met_05 (SPAdes) (version 2) | ecosystem: Environmental > Aquatic > Marine > Neritic zone/Coastal water | place: Helgoland, sampling...
ATAGCCTCGGGAAAGTTCGCCAAAAACAAACCTGCTATAAGGGTATAGGGTATCATTGTTGCTAACGTAACAGAATCAGCCCCACCCGCTGCGATCTGCGCTGTAATTGCAACGACCAATGCCGATCCAATTACAAAACTCTCTGGAATACCATCTAAAAGAATACCGAGCCATATCGCCATGGGTGCGCCGCCATGTTCCTCGCTGGCTTCTTGGAGTTGGGCATCCGTGGGAACAACAGCCACTTCCATAAGCGAAGCTACTGCCTGGTCAACCCACTGTTCAGTATCTGTATCTATATCGCCACGCTCAACAAGTTCCTTTAGCCGGGTTGCTACCAATGCAGCGGCAGCTTTTTCAAATTCAGGCGACTGCGCGCGCCATTGATCAAAATCTTCTTTTGGAAATGATAAAACCGATACATCGTCTGTAGCCGTTGCGGTTGCAGTCCTAACTTCGCCAGTCACTAAAGCAATTTCTCCCAGCACATCACCTGAGACTAGATTACCTATCAAATCGCCGCCACGCTTGACTGCCACAGTTCCTGATTCAATAAAGAACACCTCATTACCGACAGACCCCTCCTCGCACAAAACTGCATCCGTCGGGAATTGTTTCTCATTCACCTTTTTGACCATATCTTCAACAATATCTAGAGGAAGATGCCGTATTAATTCACTACCCGCCAAATGTTCAATAATTTCCCGGCGCCTCGCGGCATTACGATTTGTAAAATATTCAATGGTTGCAGAGGTTTTTCTAAGGAAACCACCCTTTGAGTTAATTATTGTATCGAGAGAAACAAATAATGCACCTCCAATAACTGCTCCAATTAACATATTAATTAAGTGATGGGATGCTTCGCTTTTTGCAAGCACTGTTTCCGCCGCCACTATCTGCATTGCCGTGGGTGCGACCAATTCAACGGCTAACGCAGCAAAGAGTGCGCCTCCCCCAAAGGCAGTCATCCCGCCAACTATACGATTATTTGGCTGCCAGCAAATCCCTAAAATAGATCCAAGTGGCAAAGATGCAGCAGATAAACCGCCAAGTAATATAGCCCACGATAAATATTCGTAATTCATGTTGCCCCCAATAGATAAGATTTAAAATAACTTACAAAACCGACTGTTAGCTTTTTATGTGGTTTCTAGTAAACCCCAGATTCTAGCAAAAAGTGATGATTTATTTCTTTAACTCACTATAAAATCAGCGTATCACGAACTGAAATAAATTCAAACATATTAGAGATTGAAGACTTATTTCGTAAAATCATACACTTAAATCCCAATGCCATTATTTTCTGAACCTACAGAGTAAATCTGCAATCCATGGTTTTGTAGCAACATTTGCTTAAATCTGGCCATTATACGCAATCTAACTCTAAGAGATACTGAACAACATCATCAAAAGAAAACACCATACCCTTAGTGAGGTTAAGAGGTTCAATCTCTGCATTGGTCTGATTTGGGCTTAAATACAGGTAAGTAAATTTCTATTGTGAATAGTCCTTTCTTTGATATGTTCGCAGTTGCGTGGCTGCAATTAATTAAAAGGTAGTTAAAATGGCAAAATATTCAAACGTAGTTAGGTTTATTGTGAAGGAGGGGGTTCAAGAGGCCTTTATCAAAATGTTTAATGCAAGGCCCGAGTTAGATGGTATGAATAGTAACATTTTAATTAAAACAAGTGACAAAGCATTTTGTTCTGTTGGAATTTGGGAAGATGAAGCCTCACTGGTAAAAAATAGAGATAATATGATAGCGTTTTTAGATACTTTAAGACCTATGCTAGAGGAAATCTCTCCTGAACTTGGAGTAACAGATCCTGTCTCTGGCACTATAGTTGCTGAAAACTAAAGTCCTAGTCGTGCAGATTTTTATTTTACATCTAATTTAGGAAACCTATGTTTGGCTCAATCGAAGTTCCGTTTGGATCGGTAAAATGGCTTTTGATTTTGATGAATTCACCAAGAAAGTGAATAAGAAATATCCTTATTGGAAGGAAAATCTCCTACGGGATAAAAAAGAACCAACGTTTGTTCATAAGCATTCACAGTTATAGCAGGTTGTGTTGCTCTATGCTTTTCACTTTTTGTGTTATGAGTAATAGGTGTGGCATTTAATAGAATTTGGTTGGAGTTGGATTACACAGTAAGAGACCTACGGCATGGCTTAGGACTAAGAGATAAAAAAAATAAGATCATTCATAACCAACCACAGTACCACCATAGGCTATACCATTACTGGTCTGTTTTAATAGAGGAATGGCATCACTTCACCATCAGCAATCACTAGTCCTTTCTCCTTCTTCAACCAACTATTAAAGGTTTCTAGCCTTTTCATATGAGCTTAAGTTACTCAAAGTATTCAACAAAGTTAATAGCGGAATTAAAGTCTAACATTTTTTAATTTAAAAACATCTGCAGAACTTAACTCTAAGCCGTTTAATACGTATGCGGCAAGTAATGAAATAACTGCTATTACGACCAGACTGTACAAAAATGACTTCATCAGATTATTTTCCTATCTCCAAACATGGCCTCTGAGTGCCTCCATCGACTGACGATTAGGCTTATTATCATAAGCTCCAGACAAACTTCGGCCACTTGAATGATGTCGGAACTGCGGCAGTATTCTGCCAGTGCTAACATCAAAAACTAAAGTATTTATTTGGTACGCTGTATTATAGTTTCCACCTCGGAACATAACTGTAACATAGAAAACACTCTTACCATTTACAGTTCCATTTAATATTTTAAGCACGTCAGCATCATATTCTCTCTCGATGTTAGACTTTACTTGTGCTTTGCTCGATGAGGCGCTTAAATCAAGCGGACCATTAATTCCAAAAAATATCAATCCCATTGTAACTAAAATAAATAATATTTTATTATTCATGAGCAACATGGCTTTCTGGGCTTTTAAAGGTTCCTTTGTAGGGCTTGGGTTCCGGTTCACCCTTTAGCTCTGCGACCCAAGCCGCATGATGTTCTCGGGCCCAATTTTCGTCTACCTCACCATCCCACATAGCATCAATAGCTCCTTCCATTCCAACAGAACCAATATAAATATGAGCAATAATTACTGCAATCATTGCGACCGATAAAATAGCGTGCCATGACTGGGTTAGCTGCATCTCATGAATTGGTTCGAGATTTGTAGGTAAATTCGACCCAAAATTATTGATGAACGCAAAAGTCCCCTGAAAAGGAGAGAACTCGAAGGGAAACATTAGGCTTATACCACTGTATGATAGCGATGCACCCACTAATACAACTAACCAAAAAATAATTTTTTGACCAAAATTGAACTTCTTCGCAGGTGGATGGACTTTATCGCTCAGCATGCCACCTGCAGCTTTGATCCAACCTAAATCATACTTATCGAGTAAATTATGTCTTGCCCATAATATAATCATCAACACTATTCCAATTATAAATGCGAATCCCATAAAATTATGCATATATTTTCCGGCCACCGTAACTGCTGTGAATGCTTCGGGTCCGATAATTGGGAGCAGCAGATCGCGGCCATAAATTAGATTTAACCCTGTTAAAGCCAAAACGCAGAAAGGTATAGCAGTCATCCAGTGCGTAATTCTATCTAATAGTTTAAATCTCTCTACTTTATTTTTTGAAGGCCCCGCACTAATTTTCATCCTGCCGCGCACAAAATAAAATACTGTTAATAGAACTATTACAGCGAGTATAATCCAACCGGAGTAACTCACGAGTGGTCCCATCCTATATTGTCGCCAAGTTTCGCCACCAGATTGAACAAGAAGTCCAGCATCCTTATTTGGAATAGATACAGAACCTCTCGCTCCTAGGCGAATCTTTCCCCAAACCGTAGTGGAGCTATCTTGCGGAATAATGTTGCTGGGAACTGTGGCATTAACGCCCCATTTCTGTGATGCTGGTGGTCGCACACTTGATCCAGGTTTAGAGGGCGCCATCGCTGTCGAATTAGCCGGCGAGGAAGAACCTAAACTATCTTGTGCGCTAACCTGATTAGAGGTTTGAAAGAGATTAGTGGGTAAATCAAGCACCAAAAGTCCCGCAATGATCCCCATAAATAACATTGACTTCAATAGCATAGAAATCGTGTTCATATTATTTCTCCAAACCGAATGGCTCACTTGCCGGCTTTATCAATAACTAATATCGGTATTAACTCGCAGCCTTCCTAGGAACACTGCGAGTTGTTTATTGCGTAAATTAGTCAAACCCCAAATTTATTAAACTTATAAACGTTGGCTTTGGCTTTTTTTCTGATAGGCAGTTCCCCATCCCCAGGCTCCCGATCCAAAACCCCGAGCAACCACTCTCTCACGATAGATATCGGAAACTTTATCACTATCTCCCGCTAATAATGCTTTTGTTGAACACATCTCTGCACATAAAGGTAACTTTCCTTCTGCTAGACGATTTCGGCCATATTTTTGATATTCGGCCGCCGAGTTATCATCTTCAGGCCCACCTGCACAAAAAGTACACTTATCCATTTTGCCCCGACTTCCGAAGTTACCTGCTTGAGGGTACTGTGGGGCTCCAAATGGGCAAGCATACAAACAATAACCGCAACCTATGCATAAATCTTTTGAGTGTAGAACAACTCCCTGATCAGATTGATAAAAACAATCTACAGGACAAACAGCCATACAAGGTGCATCGGAACAGTGCATACACGCAACTGAAATCGAGCGCTCTCCTGGCTTTCCATCGTTTAAGGTTACCACCCTTCGTCTATTTATGCCCCAAGGCACCTCATGCTCATTTTTACACGCTGTTACGCAAGCGTTGCATTCTATGCAACGTTCGGCATCACATAAAAATTTCATTCTAGCCATTATTTTTCTCCTTACGCTGCTTCAATTTTACACAGGGTACATTTAGATTCCTGCATTTGTGTTACTGAGTCATATCCATACGTCATTGCTGTATTGGCTGCTTCACCTAAAACAAAAGGATCTGCTCCCGCGGGGTACTTGTGTCTTAAATCTTTACCTTGCATTTTTCCTGCAAAGTGGAATGGCATAAATGCTACTCCTGGAGCAACACGTTCGGTAATCATGGCCTTTACTTTCACTCTAGCCCCCTCTGCTCCAGTCAACCAAACATCTTTTCCATTCCTTATGTTTGAATTGTTTGCATCAATTGGATTAATTTCAACGAACATTTCCTGTTGTAATTCAGCCAACCATGGATTAGACCGGCTTTCATCTCCGCCACCCTCGTATTCAACCAACCTTCCTGAGGTTAAAATAATAGGATATTTTTTTGAAAAATCAGTATCCTGAATACTTTTATACAAGGTTGGCAATCGATAATGCTCTTTAACATCCTTGTAAGTTGGATAATCAGCAACGAGATCACGCCTAGACGTATAAAGTGGCTCACGATGCAATGGCACTGGATCAGGGAAAGTCCAAACTACTGTCCTAGCCTTCGCATTTCCAAATGGAGCTGCACCATGTTTGATGGCAACACGTTGTATTCCGCCGGACAAATCAGTTTTCCAATTAGTTTTATCCCCAGCCAATTTCGAGATTGTAGCTTTTTCGCCAGCAGTTAAATCACCATCCCACCCTAATTTCTTTAGAAGGGCCATGGAAAATTCTGGATGACCGTCTTTAATTTCAGAACCAGCTGGATAAGACCCTTCTGCCAGAAGATTCTTACCATTTCGCTCCACACCAAACCGAGCTCTAAAATTAAGTCCACCCTCTGCCACGGGACGCGACGTATCATATAAAATTGGCGTACCAGGATGTTTCATATCTGGCGTACCCCAGCAAGGCCACGGCAAACCGTAAAATTCTCCATCCGTTGAACCGCCCTTGGCTTGAAGCGTTCTTTTATCAAACATATGTTGATTTTTCATATGCTCTCTCAGACGTTCTGGCGACTGTCCTGTATAGCCAATCGTCCACATTCCACTATTCCACTCACGAGTTATATCTTCGATTAAAGGCTCGTTATTTTTAACCTTTATCTTCTTGAACATCTCTTTATCCACGCCAAACTTCTTAGCAAAAAGATACATAATTTCATGATCGGTTTTGGACTCAAATAATGGATCTACAACCTTTTCACGCCACTGTATCGATCGATTTGAAGCAGTAACTGAACCATAAGTCTCAAATTGTGTAGTAGCCGGTAATAGATAGACCCCGTCTTTACGGTCCTGCATTACCGCTGTTGCCGTTGGATATGGATCGATCACGACTAACGTGTCGAGCTTCTCCATAGCCGTTTTCATTTCCACTCCGCGAGTTTGAGAATTTGGAGCATGACCCCAGAATATCATGCCTTTAACATTATCAGGCTGAGCAATATTCTTTTTATCTTCAAGAACACCATCAATCCAACGTGAAACAGGTATTCCTTTACTAGTCATTAATTTTTTGGAGGAGAAACGGCCCAACATATAATTATAGTCAACACCCCATACTCTTGACCAGTGTTTCCATGCTCCAGTTGAAAGCCCGTAATATCCCGGAAGAGAATGTGATAGAACGCACATATCAGTTGCACCCTGCACATTATCATGTCCGCGGAAAATATTAGCACCACCTCCGGCAGTTCCCATATTACCCAGCGCTAATTGAAGGACACAGTATGCTCTAGTGTTATTATTTCCATTAGTATGCTGAGTTCCACCCATACACCATATAAGAGTACCGGGTCGGTTGTTTGCTAGGGTTCGAGCCACACGCTTCAACTGCGAACCAGGAATACCAGTAACTCTCTCCGTTTCTTTCGGATTCCATTTCTCAACTTCAGCTCGAATTTCATCCATTCCATATACTCGCTGTTGGATAAATTGTTTATCCTCCCAGCCATTTTCGAGAATATGCCAAAGAATACCCCACACTAACGGCACGTCCGTGCCTGGACGCATCTGAACAAACTCATCAGCATGTGCCGCCGTCCGAGTAAATCGCGGGTCACACACGATAACTGGAGCGTTATTCTCTTCTTTAGCTTTTAATATGTGTAACAGAGAAACTGGATGAGCTTCCGCGGGATTACTTCCAAATAGTATAATTGAACGAGCATTTTGAATATCATTCATGCTGTTCGTCATTGCACCATATCCCCAGGTATTTGCAACACCAGCTACGGTTGTAGAGTGACAAATACGGGCTTGATGGTCTCCGTTATTAGTACCCCAAAACGCGTAAAATTTTCTAAATAGGTACGACTGTTCATTATTATATTTAGCAGAACCCAACCAATATACGGAATCTGGACCCGATTCTTTCCTAATTTTCAAAAGACGGTCACCAACCTCGTCTATCGCATCGGCCCATTTCATACGTTGCCACTTACCATCTACCAATTTCATTGGGTATTTGAGGCGGCGTTCTCCATGAGCATGTTCCCTAACCGCGGAACCTTTAGCACAATGAGCGCCCATGTTGATAGGGCTATCGTAGCTAGGCTCCTGCCCAATCCATACGCCATTCTTTACTTCTGCAACAACGGTACAACCGACTGCACAGTGAGTACATACAGACTTTATCTCTTTTACATCCGAAGAAGCCTTTCCTTGTGCTGCAGCTTTCTTAACGCTACCTAGTGATAGTGTCGAGGCCGCCGCTAGACCACCGACCGTTAATCCCGATCTTCTGAGAAAAGTACGGCGATCCATTGCTACACCTGTTAATCCCGATAACGCTCTGGTTAATCGAGGGCGATGTGCCAATCCATCAGTCTTTTTTATCAACATAGGCCTCTCCTATTTTCTATTTTGTTCATTTAAAATTTCGCAGAATCATAATATTTTTTTATATGGTCCGTTTCATGGTACCCAATAGTCTTTTCATTTTTTGGATTAGACGCAGCATTAACTTTTCCTGATGACAAAACACTTGACGCTATAGCAGCAACACCTACGCCCATCCCGGCAGATTTGATAAAATCTCGTCGCGATGGAGCCTTTATTTTATCTTTACTCATTTGAATTTCTCCTAACTAAAATTAACAAACTCAATAATTTTTCTGTGAACAATATTACTGCCGGTCCGTCGACCAAATTATTACGCAGCTATTAAGAAAGCTTCTCCTTCTACCTTCATAAACAATTTTCCGATCTTCCCAACCGGTGAATATATACGAGCACTATTTGCTCTTTCTAAATCATCAAAGAATTTTGGGGCCCAACAGTCTATATGATTATCAAAAAAGTTATTTTGATCTTTCAGCATCAGAGGTTTCCCAAAATTACCAATAATAAGGCCGTGCATCATTTCCATTAAAAAAGCTATATGATCATCGGGCTCTTTGATTTCTTCAGTTTTTTCGATACCCAATAGATCCATATGCTCTCTCAACTCTGCGAGAGGCTTCTCATTCAAAAATCCTGTTAGGTAATAAGACTTAAATGGAATTAGCTCGCCCTGAGTGACGCCAATGAATAACTCATTATATTCTTCAACGGATTTTTCCAAGTTCTCTAATGTAATCTGGAGTTTTAATTCACTAATCGCTTCCCCTATTGGCGAATCGTCACAGTAAAGATTTTTTACCACATTAATTAGCTCGAGATCGGGTGGTGCTCCCAGCAGTCTCGACAACAAGAGGTACAGTTGGGCTCTAAAGAGTTCCAAGTCTGCCACACTATTATCTGTGTCTTGATTTCGGACCAATTAGTTATTCCCTGTCACTGGCTTTTTTATTTTTTATGACGCCAGTTTTATTTTTTTGTGGTCCTTAGCTTCCACCTTAGGAAGGTTAAAAAAAATAGTCAACTAAAATAATACTCTTTCAAAAAATTTAGGCATATTTTTTTCGTCTGCCCGTTTCTTTCTTTTCTTTTCAAAAATTAGTTTTAAGAAACTTCTGGCTAATTATTTTAATAACGCATTAAATAAGGCTTCAGAGACTAACGGTGAGAAAATGAGCGAAAAACTTCAAGATGATATTCTATCAATCCTTGCGCAAGTTAACGTGCCAGGAAGCGATAGTAATTTAGCGGAACTTGGCCTTATTTCTGGTGTTGTTGTAAAAGATGGGATAGCTCACATTGCTTTGCAAACTAACAAAGACAGTGCGGATGTGATGGAGGGCGTCGGGAAAAAATGTGAACAATTAGTGTCAAATCTAACTAATATTTTGAGTGTTACTGTTGTACTAACCGAAGAAATAAATACAAATTCCGAAAAAAAAATCTCAGAGAAAACTTCTATCCCAACACTAGACCTAACTCAGGAAGAGCGCCGAATTAAATCTGAGGGAGTTGAATTCATTATTGCTGTAGCGTCTGGTAAGGGTGGGGTTGGAAAGTCAACGACAACAGTAAATATTGCTCTTGCATTATCCCGCCTCGGTAAAAAAGTTGGAATAATGGACGCTGATATTTATGGTCCGTCAATACCACGAATGATGGGAATTTCTGGACAACCTAGATCCGAAGACGGCAAAACATTAATCCCAATGGAAAGTTATGATATAAAATGCATGTCCATGGGTTTCATGGTCCCAGAGGAAGAACCAACAATCTGGAGAGGCCCTATGGTTATGGGCGCCCTCGAGCAAATGTTAAAAGATGTAGAATGGGCTCCTCTCGATATTTTAATTGTCGATATGCCGCCCGGAACGGGCGATGCTCAATTAACAATGGCCCAAGGAACTGAGCTTGCTGGAGCAATAATTGTATCAACGCCTCAAGATATAGCATTGCTGGATGCAAGAAAAGGATTGAATATGTTTCGTCAAGTTGATGTGCCCATTTTAGGTATCATTGAAAATATGAGCTATTATATTTGCCCTAAATGTGGAGATGAGGCCCATATATTTGATAATGGTGGGGCCCGGGAAACAGCAAAAAAAAATGACTGCACTTTTCTTGGAGAAATACCCCTGGATAGGGAAATTCGCGAGACTTCTGATGCTGGCAGACCAATTGTTATAAGTAAAACGAGTAGCCCCCATGCTAAAGCCTATATGGAAATCGCAACAAAAATTTTGAACGAAATCTATGCATTAAAATAGCTAAATTTAAAAATTATTTTAAAACTATGTGATTAAGATTTGACCTTCTCGATTTTCTCTGAAGATAACATACCAATTTTATCTTCACTTTCATCATCAAGTTTATTGTCTTCCAAATCGTTAGACCCCTCCAAACTTGTTGAAACCTCATTATCGTGTTCATCCGAATTCTCATCAATTATTTGGCTATCGGATTGATTTACAACTTCTTCCGTTTGATCGGGATCAAACATTCCTTTACCGGGCTTATAACGCGTTGCGACAGCCTCAGTTACCATTCCAATCATGCTGTAATCCTCATCGTAGTCATTAAGACCATCCAAACCAGCAAATATGGGGTTGCTATTAAATAATTTTTTTAATGCCAATCGTTTGAGATGCTCTGGCGTGTCATTCCTAAGAAAAAGTGTGTAATCAGAATCTCCATCAAGCGTATCTATATCAGGCAAATCATCGGGAATGACAGTACTTTGTTCTTGTTCGGTTGACGTATTAACTTCACCAGCTGTTTTCGATATCTCGACTATTTCGTTACTGTCTCTATTTATAGTATCAGAACGATCCGCAGTCTTTAGGTCTGACCATCGTTTTAGAAAATTCTCGTCATGAGCTTTACTCATTGGCCAGTCCTAAAATAGGTATTCCCTATTGGTGCAATAGGCTTGTCATATCCTTCTTTACGAGGGTCGAAGGCTTTGCGTTTGCGTTTTTTAAACGTTTCCTCAATATAATATTTGTCAACATAAGCACTTAACCAGGAAAAAACGCTCGCTGGCATTAAAACACCCTCTACGATTTCTTCCCCACTATCCAGATAATCTTGTGCCTCATATGGACACACCGTCACTAAAAAAGGAACAATATTTAATCCCTCATTATTTTCAGAATCAGGCTCAGACTCATTCTCTCTGAGTACAACGTAAACAGAAGGATTATCTAATCCCAAATTAAACTTGTAGCCCTCTGTTTCTTTATTGAAAATTTCTAAGGTTAACGTTGCGGCATGGTACTGAACCCAATTTCCTTCGTTGTCAGTACCTGAACGAAGTTCGACAGGATTGTCTATTAAATCCGCGCCCGGGATAACCGCAATAACTGACCAATCAAACTCGACCCACTTATTTCGTGAAGTTCGCTGTTCTAAAATAATACCTAGGGGCATCGATAAATCTTTATTTTCTTCCGGTCTTTTCAATTTGCCTACTCCACGCAAACTTTTAATAGCTATTAATGTGAGAACAGTCTATTTATTCTATAACATATATAAAATGTATCTAATATAAGAATCTAGCAAAATGGAATTATTTTTTTAAATTATGCCAAATAATACAAAAATTCTACCACTTGATTTAAAGAATGTTTCACATTCGATAAATGGCATGCGTTATATTAAAGACATAACCCTGCAGCTTAGAACCAATGTTAACACTATGATTCTTGGTCCCAATGGTGCTGGGAAAAGTCTCTTTCTCAGAATTTGCCATGGACTTATAACGCCGAGCCAGGGAGAAGTTAAATTCCTTGGGCCTTCTGGGGCACAGCCCAAGAAATATCAAGCAATGGTTTTCCAAAAACCTGTGATGCTACAAAGATCTGTTATTGGAAACATGGAATTTGCTCTTAAGTCACAAAAAATACCCAAAAATCGCATGGTATCAATTATTGAAGAGACCTTAGAGGCTACAGGACTATCAAGACTTGCCAAAGTATCCGCGAGAGAACTCTCAACTGGAGAACAACAACGTTTGGCAATTGGGCGGGCATGGTCTTTAAAGCCCGAGATTCTTTTTCTTGATGAGCCCACTGCAAATTTAGATCCCGCTGCCACACATGTTGTAGAAAAAATTATTAGTGAGATCAAGAAATCTGGTACAACTATCGTGATGGCAACTCATGATTTAGGGCAGGCTAAGAGACTCGCAGATAATATTTTATTTCTATATCGAGGTAGAGTTTTAGAAAATAGTTCCGTGGAAACATTCTTTTCAGGGCCAAAAAATGATTTAGCACAATCTTTTTTAAGAGGTGAACTTTTATGGTGGCATCGGCAAAAACTCAAACCGCCTTCGGAATTAAGAAACCATTAGAGTTATCAAAAAAAATACAGGGAGCCAATAAATGAAGTTAAAAGGCAAAGAAGTATTAATCTGCGACTGTGAGGGCACAATGCCATTGCTAGAAAAAGACTTGGGAAAGCTTTTTGATGATCCAAAAATACAAATAAACACGCATCTCTGTCGCACCCAAATTGGAAATTTTTCAACCGCAGTTTCTGGAGATGGCCCGATAATTGTGGCTTGCACTCAGGAGGCGCCTTTGTTTGTTGAGAAGTCGCACGAAATTGATCCGGAACAGTCAATAACATACACTAATATCCGCGAGAAAGCTGCTTGGTCCAGTCAAGGCGATAAAAGTCTAGCAAAAATTAAAGCCCTGATTCACGAGGCAACCCTCGATGCTCCAATGGCCAATAGCCTTTCCATGAAATCAAATGGTTCTCTTCTGATATATGGGAGCGCCGAACAAACGTTAACTGCGGCAAAACAAGTTTCAGATCGCCTCAGTGTCACATGTATTTTTAAAAGCGATGATGAAAATCCAAGTCAACCGCCAAGATTAATGGACATACCAATTTTCTCAGGTAAATTAAATTCGATAGAGGGACATTTAGGTGCGTTTAATGTTGCTGTAGATGACTATGCCACCGTTCAAGTATCATCGAGGACAAACTTTGCTTTAGGTAAAAAGAATAAACAGGTTATGCTAGAATTCGATTTAATCTTAGACTTATCGAATGGAACACCTTTTGTACCCGGGCATCAAAAACGTGACGGATATTTTCATATAGAGTCAAATGATAGCTTAGCAATACAACGTGCTTTATTTGATTTAACTGATTTAGTGGGAGAGTTTGAAAAACCAAGATACATCAAATACGACAAGAACAGTTGTGTCCACTCTAGAAGCTCCCAAATTGGCTGTATGCGATGTATCGATGCATGCCCAACAAGCGCGATAATACCGTCAAAAGATGAAGTTGAAGTTAACCCTTACATCTGCGCTGGCTGCGGCAATTGCGCCTCCGTATGCCCAACTGGTGCAGTTAGCTACCAGCTTCCTGCAGGTAATTTTATTTTTGATAGAGTGAAAACTCTGACAGAAACCTTTCACGGCTCTGGTGGAGAGAATTCAATCTTGCTGGTTCACGATACTTCCTATGGAGAAGATATGATTTCCGCCATTGCGCATGTTAATCAAGAAAAAAACTGGGGTTTGCCAGCAAACGTAATACCCTTTGCTCTCAACGAAATTACTCAAATCGGTTTTGATTTCCTTTCGGTTGCTCTAGCTCTGGGAATACAAAAAATCAAACTACTCGCCAGTCCACACAAACTCAAAGAGATGGATAGCCTCCAAAGTCAAATGGAATTAATGAACACAGCAATGTCAGGATTAGGTTATGGATCCGACCGGGTATCAGTGATTGATTCAATCGATCCAAATGAAATTGCAAATCTCTTATTTGAGGATACCTCGGATTCAATAATTGTGCCCGGCGATTTTGCCCCTATGGGTACAAAGCGCTCATTAATCAATCTGGCTCTTAAACATTTACATGACCATGCCCCAGAGCAAATAAGTATATTACCTCTATCAAAAGGAGCACCTTTTGGGAAAATAGACGTGGATACTTCAAATTGTACTTTGTGTCTATCTTGCGTAGGCGCCTGTCCAACAGGTGCTTTAAAAGATAATCCGGAAAAACCGGAATTCACATTTACCGAAACAGCTTGCGTTCAGTGTGGCCTTTGTCAAACAATTTGCCCAGAGTCCGTTATATCATTGGTGCCTCGTTTTAATTTTCGGGAGGACGCTAGGTCAGCTGTCATAGTAAAGGAAGAAAAACCATTTCAATGCATAAAATGTGGTGATCCATTTGGTGTCGAGTCTTCAGTAAATCAAATGGTTGAAAAACTTCGTAACCATTCAATGTATAGCGATGGCTCAGCTCTTGAACGAATTAAAATGTGCCCTGACTGCAGAATTACGGAACAATTTGACGATCCAAAAACACCCATGGCTTCTGGCGATCGCCCGGAGATTAGAACCACGGACGATTATCTTAAAGAGCGAGAGGGTTTACGTGCAAAAGCGGAAGAAAACAAAAAAACTCTTGGTTTAGATGTTAAAGATTAGCATCTAAGAAAGGCCAATATAACCGTCAATATCAACAGATAGTTGTATGTCGTCTATTGTTAGATTGACACTGACTTTTAATTTTTCGTCACCTTTAAGCACTTTCTCACTGACAGCATCTCTAACAGCGCCCTCAATTTCACGCTGAGATGTAATACCGACTTTCTTCAAATAACTCCGCATACTTATATTAAACTGATCATCATTCATTATATTATCCTTTTCTAAGTGCTTTTTGCTAATGGCAAATTCATTAATATATTTTGAGGTTTCAAACGGATCAAATTATCTGAATTCATAGACATTCCCATATAAATTGGTCGCCCGGAGAATTCCTTTTGAAGTAGGTTATCATTTAGAATTTCCATTTTATACAAGGATATAAGCCTTTTATTTCGTTCTTCTGATACTGGATTACCACTATACAGATCATTTAAAAGAGAGGTTGAATCTTGATCTAAGCCAATATGCCAAATCCACTTCTCTTCTTTAATTTCCTCCAATGGATGAATTTTTACAGTAGCCTGAAAGAAATGTTTTACCCAAAGTTCAAGCACTCGACATAATGCAGCGTTTCCCTGTCCCCAAACTTGCAAGTCGACAACCGTATCATATTTATCTGAGCGGTCCCAATATAATTCCGCATTTTTATCGTTCAAAACATCCAGTTCTATTTCGTTCGACTTTGGTAAGGTTTTATCTTTATTAAGAGCAAACCTTGGCTTATTTTCGTTCAATAATTTAAAGTTAAGGGTATCCGTATCGGCGCTCATAATAGAAGAATCCTGTAGAGAAACTTTTTGTTCTCGAAACATTATTTCAGCCGCTCTAATCCAAAGAGGGTAGAGAACTCCGCTTAAAATATTCCTTAATATTATTTGTGTAAGTTGAAAAATAAATAAAGGGGGGATTGTAGCAACTATTTCGTTTCTAAATATTTTTAGATAACAGTCTTCAATCGAAGTACTTGAAATGAGACAATCTCGAAAGTTTATAATTAACTTATAATTTTCCCTCACATCAGCATCCGCCATCTTCGAAATATCTTTTTCGTTTACAACAGCCCGCGGATTTTTCAGCAACTTTTCATGAATTATAAGTTCATTTGCGCACGACTCGTTAACAGGTTCTAATTCAGGCCGTAAAAAATAGGCACGTAAAAAGTCATCTGTAACTCTCAAAAATCCATTTTCAGTCTTGTCGAGAAGGTGATAACCAGATTCAACCCAAAAATCTACCATTGAAATTTATCAGAAACATATTGCATTCTAACTCTCTCAATCAATTAAATCAGATTATTTAGAGAACTTCGTAATTATAGATACAAATTAGATTTTTATCATTATCTCTAAAAATACGGTTTGTATTAATTATTTATACAGAAGTTTATTAAAAAATAATAGGTATTGTTAAAATTTTTATATTTTTTTAATTTTATTAAATCGTGAATATTAAAAAATTGTTTAAAGACAAATAACTCACTATATAATAATAATAATACTTTATAAACCGAGCTCTATGCAGAACCTAAATTTAAGAACCAATTTTTAACTGTATAATGTTTATTGCCTCGAACAGGAATAACCTTAAGTAAAAAATGACCGGAATCTCAAAAAAGAAAAATAGGAACCCTAGTAGCCCTGTGGTCCTGTGTATATTGGATGGTTGGGGTGATAAAGATGGTGGTGAGGATAACGCAATCTTTCAGGCTAAAACGCCAACATGGGATAAAATGAAATCCAATTACCCGTACTCACAGTTAGAAGCATCCTCATCACATGTTGGACTACCAACGGGACAAATGGGTAATTCAGAGGTCGGACATATGAATCTTGGTGCGGGTAGAGTTGTAACACAAGATCTACCATTAATTAATCAGGCAATTGATGAAGGAACACTTAAGGATAGCACACCCCTAAAACAACTGATTACAAATCTTAAATTAACAAATGGCGTTTGCCACCTGCTCGGGCTCACCTCGCCCGGTGGCGTTCACTCTCACCAGAACCACCTCATAGAATTAGCAAAAATAATAGACAACGAGGGTGTCCAATGTAGATTACACGCTTTCATGGATGGCAGAGATACTCCCCCTAATGGAGGAAAAAAGTTCATAGAGGAGATCACTCATTCAACAAAAAACTTAAAGAAATTCTCTATTGCAACACTAATGGGACGTTATTGGGCGATGGATAGAGATAATAATTGGGATAGAGTGGAAAAAGCATATGATGCAATCGTTGATGGTATAGGTATTAAAACGCTAGATTCAAAAACAGCAATTAAATCAAGTTACAGTGCAAAAATCTTGGATGAGTTTATTGAGCCCCATATACTAGGGGACTATAGAGGGATGAAAGATGGTGATGCCATCCTTATATTCAATTTTAGGTCAGACAGGGCGCGACAAATTATGACGTGTTTTGTCGATGCCAATTTTACCGGATTTAAGCGCAAAAGATTTATTACTTTTTCTTCCAA
>Ga0209425_10003484_pt1 | contig 16649 bp, 18 predicted proteins | sample COG_05_FD_184749 | JGI IMG/M metagenome (GOLD analysis project Ga0209425, IMG submission 184749) | Pelagic Microbial community sample from North Sea - COGITO 998_met_05 (SPAdes) (version 2) | ecosystem: Environmental > Aquatic > Marine > Neritic zone/Coastal water | place: Helgoland, sampling...
ATGGATGATATCGATAAAATGCCAGATAAAGATCAAATTAGAAAAGAATTAAGCCAAAAAAGAGATATCAACTCCTTAAAAACTTTTAAAGATCATTACATCTATGCTTGTGGGGAGACAATGTACAAAAAATTTTGTGAAAAATATTCACATAAAATGTGGGATATTAAAAATAATCACGACCTTGACGGTGAAGAATTTGGTCCTGGTGATCAGCCAAGTAAATGGGATAATGAATTTAATAGAATTTGCAAAATAAAAATACGAACAGGAAATAAAGCAGCATGGGATGTCGGAAAGGTAATTTCTTCTTTTCCAACAGCTCCAGACGGGTATAACGGATATTTTGATATAGCAGTTAGCCATGAAAATATTAATGTCAGACTAAAAACATTTATTCAAAAATTTGATATTCAGAATTATAAAGTTCAGATTAATGATCAATGGGAAAAATATGATATAATTATCAACACAGCATCTCCCGAAATACTTTGTAATAATGAACTGGGTAAACTTAGATGGAGAGGTAGAGATTTTGAATTTATGGTTTTGCCAGTAGAGCAGGCTTTTCCTGAAAATGTAATATTTATGTATTATGCAAATCATGAAAAGTTTACTAGAGTAGTAGAATATAAAAAATTTTATCAATATAAATCTGACCAAACTTTACTAGTAAAAGAGATACCCTCTAACTCAAATAAATTATATCCATACCCAGCAATGAAAGATCAATTAATTGCAAAAAAATACCAAGATGCTTGTCCAGAAAGAGTTTTTCATAGTGGAAGAGCAGGTTTATATAGATATATAGATATGGATGACATTATATTAAATCATATGAATCTTTTTCAAGATATTTAGAGTGGAAAGTTACGTTAACGTATATTTAAAAAAAAAATTTCCAAAAATTATTAAGGCTAAAGGATTGTATCTTTATACAAGTAAAGATAGAATTTTAGATACAACATCGGGCTCTAATCACTTCTGTACACTTGGATGGGGACATAAGGATATTAATAAAGCCATAAAGACCCAATTAAATAGATATTCACACATTGACATTAAAACTTGGCATGATGAAAATATTGATAAGTTAGCAAATTTGGTGCTTTCCAAAAAAAAACATAAGTTAAATAGAGTTTTTTTATCTGGAAATAGTGGTGCTGAAGCATGTGAATCTGCTATGAGAATGAGTTATCAATATTTTTTTAACAAAGGAAAAAAAAATAAAAATATATTCATAAGCAGAAAACAATCCTATCATGGATGTTCGGCCTTGTCATTATCAGTTGGAGATAGACCAAATTATGAATTTTTAAAGCCAACTCTTCCACAAAACACATATAAAGTAAATCAGCATCACTATAATTATGAAAAATTAAGAAATGAAGATGAGGAACAATATGCGAAGAGATCAGCAGATGATCTTGAAAAAAAAATATTAAAAATAGGACCAGAAAAAGTTTGTGGATTTGTTGGAGAAACAATAATGGGTGGTTTACAAGGTGATGTGCCACCGGCAAAAAATTATTGGAAATATGTAAGAAAAGTTTGTGATAAGTATAAAATTCATCTTATTATTGATGAAGTTTATTGTGGAATGGGAGTTACAGGAAAAATATATTGTATTGACTATGATAATATAAGTCCAGATTTTATTTTTGTTGGCAAAACTCTTGGTGCAGGATATGCACCACTTAGCTTGGTTGTGACAAGTAAAGATATTGTTGAAATTCTTAAAAAAAAAGATGGAAGAATTAGTTATTCGACTACTCATCAGGGGTATTCTTTGGGAGTTGCAGCCGCATTAGCTGTTCAAAAAATAATGCATAAAGAAGAAACGTTAAAACATATTATAAAAATTAGCAAATTTATTGAAAAATCTTTAATATCAGAATTATCAAAAAATCCCATGTTTGTAAATGTGAGGGGAAGAGGATTAAGAATGTCGATGGAATATGACTGTAAACATAAAAATGAATTTGGAAAAGAACTTACACAAAATATGCTTTCAAAGCATAATATACTTATTGATGCTAAATGGCATAGAGTGTGCATAACACCTGGAGTAATTATTTCAAAAAAAGAAACAGATTTATTCTTAGAAAATCTAATAAATGAATTTAATTTATTAAGTAAAAAGTTTTGCTAGAGATTTTTTCACGGAAGAAATTTTATTTTTAAAAAACTTATTTTGAAGCTTAGTCGAATAATATTTTGAATTATCAATTGTATGAATAACTTTAAATTGAGCTAGACTTTTTCCTTTTCTTAAAAGAAACTTAACCACTTTAATAAATTTTATCGGACTGTTTGCAGAAATATTTATAATTAAATTTTTATTATCAATATTATCAAGTGAATAGAAAATAATTTTTATCAATTCATCTGCCGATATAATATTATTAAATAAAGAATTAGGGTTAAAAATTTCAACTTCTTTATTTTTTTTAATATCATTAAGAATTCTAAAAATTAAACCTTTAGAAAATTTTTTTGAAATTACGGAAGGAAGTCTTAAAATGACAGATTTAGAAGGTAATGATTTGATTAATTTTTCTGTATTGAGTTTATTTTTGCCATAAGGTGATATAGGTTTACATAATACATTTTCATCTATTATTTTTTTATTTACACCCTCATAAACTCTATTACTAGAAGTAAAAATAATTTTATTCACATTAAATTTAATAGAAACTTTTTTAATAAATGTATCTAACTTATGATTAGAAATTGATTTTTTATAGAAATCGTCTGCACCCGCCAGGTGAATAATAGAATCTATTGATTTAACCTTTTTAAAAATAGAATAAGTAGTTACTAAATTTGAAATCTTAACATTTTTAATTTTTGTTTTATTAATTAGATAAATAAAATTATATTTTTTATTGTAATTTTTAGTTATATGGCTCCAAATATAGCTTGATCCTCCTGTAACTAGAACATTCTTTTTTTTAAATTTAGTCAACGAATTGCTTTTAATAATTTTTTAATAATTAGATTTGAATTTGGAAACTTTGAAAGTTTATTAGTTTTATTCGAAAAAACACCAGATTTAGTTTCTAGATGAACCGAAACTTTACTTAAAGCTATATCACAATGGTAAACATTTTTTTTTATTCTGCAAATAAAGTTTTTCTTTTTTGATAAAATAAATTTTTCAATTATATTATTTTTATTATCAAAGATAATTATTAAAAGTCTTCCATATAAAATTGTAAAAGTTTGATCAGACTGTATATTTTTTTTGACTGGAAAATAATAATTTTTTTTTTGCGCAATTATCATTTCTTGTTGTATGGAGGACTTTGTGTGTAAAATTATTCTGTTTGATTTTTTTTGAAAAAATTTAGATTTTATTTTTTCAATGTCTTGTTTATTTATTAATGTATAGTGACTAGTAGTATTCATGCCTGATTGTATAGTTTATTACGGTCATATATTAAAAAAAATATCATTTATAGTCTTATTTTTACTACTTATTTACAAGAATAAATCTTAACAATGAATTTGAAGTTGTGCTTAGTTTGAAAAAAAGTCGTTCAAACTTTTTGATATTTACAATAAAACTTTTTCCATCAGATTTAGTGGCATAAATTTTATTATTATGATTAAATTTTGTAGCAATTTTTTTAATAACCTTATTTAGCAACATAGGCTTACTTGATCCTAAATTAAATATGTTAAATTTATACTTTTTTTTATTTTTTGATACTGCATAAACAACTTTTGCTAAATCATTTTCAAATATTAAATTATTGAATTTTGCATTTGGATTTTTATATTTTAATACTTTATTGTTTTTTAATTTGTGTAATACTTCAGACAAAAATATACCAGTTCTTTTTTTTCCGACAACACCAGGTAATCTTAATACAGTAACCTGACAATTATTTTTTTTTGAAAATTTTTGGAGAATTCTTTCTTGTTGAATTTTTATTTTCCCATAAATAGATAATTTTTTAGGTATTGTTTTTTCATCTATATTAACTTTTTCTTGAATTCCATAAACTGCCATAGTTGAAATATAAATTATTTTTTTAATATGCTTTATTTTTGCAAAGACACTCACCCTTTTCAAGAAAGGTAAATTTTGATTATTATAATTGTTAGTTTTATCTATTGCACAATATATTAAGCAGTCTATTTTTTTTTCAGTTTTATAAATGTCTTGAAAATTATTTTTTTGAATTGTTGAATATTTGCTAGTTAAACCCTTGGGCTTGTTTTTATTGTAATAACAGTAAATAAAATTTTTTTTCTTTATAATAAATTTTGCAATACTAGTGCCTACTATAGAACTTGTGCCATTTATTAAATAATTCAAGCTAATATAACCGTCTAATTTTTAGTTCATTTATAGTATCTGTCAAATTAACAATTTTCTTTAATTGTTTCATTTCTTCAATTTGATTTTCACTTTTGAGAATAAAGTTTTCTAATACACAATGTATAATAATTTTTTTTTTAGTAATAATTTTTTTAAATGATTGAAGTTTTGTTTCAGAACTTGGCAGCATATACATACTACACATAATAATATGACTTTTATTTTTTAATTTCTTTAAGAGTGAAAACAATTGAAAAAAAGAATTTTGAGAAACTAATTCCCCTGTAGGTAAACTATAAATTGCATTATTTTTTTTGCAGTAATTACTTAAAGTTAAATGCTGTAAAGTCATTGGTATCATCATACCATTCAATTCTTTTGGCGATAGGTAACCGTGAAAGATATTATTTTTTGAACTTTGGTAACTCATAGTTGCTGCCTAATATAGTTGTAGGTTTTACGTTTAATGGAAAATAAAAATATCCAAGCTTTCTGTCGTTTCCTTTGATTTTGTTGTATGGGCTAAATAATGATTTCAATCTTATATTAAGTGAAAATCTAGTTTCAGTTGTTTTGTTGATTACATTTCCATGAAGTAAGTTTGGAGAAAAAATTAAGAATTGACCAAATTTTAAATTAAGAAATTTAATTTTCTTTTTATTATCTTTAAAGTATCTATCAAAACTACTTAGTCTGTTTAAATTTTTAATTGTTTTTAGGCTATCTTTTAATGGAAAAACAAACATGGACTTGGACTTAAATACGTCCATCAAAGGAACCCATAAAACTACTTGATAAGGACTTTCACCGGTTGTGGTATCAGAATGTATATTAAGAATTGAAGATGAATCATTTGGTAATTGAATAGATAAATTAATATTTTTTTGAATAGCTAATTCATTACCCACTATTAGATCTACTATTTTTTTCGCTTGAATATATAGCTCTTTTTTTATTTCAACATTTTTATTTAATTCAGTAATTAAATTTACTCTAATTTCATTTAAATCTTTCAACTTAATTTTTTTGTGAAAATTATTTAAAAAATCTATATTTTTTTCATTCTTTTTAGGTTTAATTTTTTTTTTTATAATATTTACTATAAATTCTTGAATTTTATTAACTTCATTTTTATTTTGAAAATTTGAAATTATATATCCATCCTTTAGAAACTTTTTTTGTATGTCTAAATCTTGTTTTGTTTCAAAATTAAAAATCATTATTAATATTTCTCTGTTTCTTTTAAAAAAATGTTTTTTTTATAAATTGGACTAATTTTTTTTTCAATTATATAATTATTTTTTATCTCTATTTTTAGCTTATTTAAAATTTCAGTACAAAGTTGATTTTTACTTGTTTTTTTAAAATTAAATTTTATTTTTTTATTTAAATATAAAAGTTTATTAACTATTTTTGCTATAAAGTATTTTTCTAAATCTCTTCCTAAGGCTCTACAGCTAAATAAAAAATCACCAATTATAATCATGTTTTTTTTTTCATAGTACGAAATAAGTCCAATTATGCCAAGGTTTGTAACCTTATCTTCAACTCTTAGAGTAACAATTTTCATATTATTTTTTAATTCTTTTTTAATTTTTTCTATACTTAATCTTCTAGATGATAGGTTAATCTGATTAATTCTATTATACATTTGATGATATCTTTCAATTTGTAATTTATTATATGACTCAAATTCAATCTTCATATTTAAACTTTTAAGCCAATCTTCATGAGTTGAAAATTTTTTTTGACTTTCATTTAAATTACGTATTTGTGTATAATTTTCTGCTCTTTTTAAGTCTTCTTTGTTAAGATTTAAAAAGTTTATATCGAAATAACCTTTAAGTTTATTACTGTAATCAAAAATATTATCACCGATGTTTAAAACTTCAATATCTTTCAATTTATCTTTTACTTCTTGCCTCTCATATGTGCTGTTATCTAAAAAAATTACACTATCCATTTTTAAATTTAATTCTTTACAAAGCTCGTTAATATTATCAGATTTATTATTAAAATTTATTTTCCATCCAGCAAAATCTTTTTTTTTTAAAATCATCTCTGGGTGTGATGTAATAAAATTTAATGCTTTTTTTTCATAATTTCTTGAGACAATTCCCAGAATTATGCCTGTTGTAGTGTAATTTTTAAGTAACATTTGAAAATCTTGAAAGGCTTCTCCCTCAGAGCTCATATTTCCAAGCTTAATCTTTTTTAAATCGTCCTCAGCAATTGTACCGCCCCATAAAGTATCATCTAAATCTACAAAAATAGCTTTTTTTCTTTTTTGTTTTATTAAAGTTATAATTGATATAATATTTTTAGATAAATAAAGTTCAAAATCAAAAGTAAATATATTTTTACTCATATACCATCTTTTAAGATTAAAAACTTGATCATTGTACACATTACATAAATATAAAAAGTCAACCAGGTGAAAGTTATTAATATAATTTTTATTGACACTTTTTAAATATTCAAAAAAATTTTTTTGAAAAGAAAAAAATTTATCATTTATTGATATTGGTAGTATTTGATTCATATTGTAAAAAGCTGGTACTAAAATATTTATTGCTTTATTATTTTTTTTTTGTGTTTCTTTAATAATTTTTTTAATATAATCGTTTTCATTAGTGCTTGTTTGTAAATATAAAATAATATTTAAATCTTCTATTCTGTTATTTTTTTTAATGACTTCAATGATATTTTTAAATGAAAAATGTGATATTATTTTTATGTCATCTTTAATAACTTGAAAAATATTCTCAGAATTAAAGTTTGTTATTAAATTAATTTTTTTAAACATTTTTCTTTATTTCTTTTAACAGTGAGGTGTAGTTTTTGAATACATGGTCAAGTTTACTAGATAATTTGATTGAAATTTTTTTTTTTTTAAACTCTTCCTCTATACATATTGCTAAATTGATTATATCAAGCGAGTCATATTTACTTGAAATTTTAAATTTTTGTATATTATTAATTTTTTTTTTGGGGGTTATTGCATTAAACTTTTTAACTGCTAAATCTAGAGTTTTTTCTATCATGAAAATAATTATTTTTTTTATTAATTTAAAATTAGATTTTAGTTACTATTATTGTTAAATTCAATTAAAAATGAAAAGATTAACCAATAAGGACAAGTTATGGATTTAGCACATATTGGATTTTTGTATAAAGATATAAATACAGGTTTAAAAAATTGGAAATCTGATAAAACAAAAATACTAATTAAGAAAACAAAAGATAAGAACTTACAAGTGTATTGTTGTCTACTTGAGTTTAATAATTTGGTTATTGAGTTAATCTCACCAATGCCATCAAATAAGACCTTAATTAAGAAATTAAGAAATAATATAGAGAGTAAACCTTTTGGTTTTGACCATATGTGTTTTTATTCTAAAAATATTGATAAGGATTTGCATATTTGGGAAAAAAAATATAACTCTAAAGTTGTGATAAAAAAAACTCAATCTATAATGTTTAAAAAAAATGTAGCATTTCTAGTTCTTAAAGGAGGACTTTTAATTGAGTTATTAGAAAAATAAATTTTTTTATATTTAAAGTTTGTTATTTATTTTTTTGAATATATAATTTTATAATTACCTCATGAAAAATACTATTTTATCTAAATTGAAAAAGAACTCACCTGTAACTCAAAGAAATAATTATCTTACATTTCATTAAAAAGTGATAACCATATAATCTGATGAATAAAAATTCAAAAAATTTAGATGATTTATCGAGTATTAGAAAAAAGTTTTTGGATAAAAAAATTGTGCTAGCACATGGTGTTTTTGATGTATTTCATATTGGTCATCTTAGACATCTAAAAATAAGCAAAAGTGAAGGAGATATTTTAGTTGTTTCCATCACATCAGATAGTTTTGTTAACAAAGGTCCAAATAGACCACATTTTAAAGAAAATTTTAGAGCAGAAATACTGTCTTCAATCAAAGAAGTTGATTTTGTATATATAAATCATGCAGAGACACCCATAAATGTGATTAAAGCTTTAAAACCAAATATCTATATTAAAGGTAAAGATTACAAGGATTTAAATAAAGATATAACAAAAAATATTTTAAAAGAAAAAAAAGAAGTTGAAAAAAATAATGGTAAACTCATATTCACTGACGATATAACTCATTCGTCTTCCCACTTAATCAATAAACATTTTTCATTAGATAAAAAAAAAAGAAATCACAATAATATTAGTTTTGAAAATATTAATAAAATTTTTAAAAAAATTAAAAATATTAAAGTACTAGTATTAGGGGAATTAATTTTAGATGAGTATATTTTTACAGAATATTTGGGAGCAGCCTCTAAAGAGGAAATAACTGTAATGAATTATAAAAACAAAAAGACGTATTTGGGTGGCGCATTTCCTATAGCAAAAAATATTTCTGAATTTTGTGGTGAAGTAACTTATTTGAGCTGTGGAAGGATTGCAAAAAAAGAACTGAATTTTTTAAGATCTCAAAGTAAAGCTTGTAAAATTAAATTAAATTTTTTTGTGGATAATTATAGATTAATAAAAAAAACAAGATACCTTACTAATAAAAATAGAAAGTTATTTGAAATATATTATCAGTCCACCAAAAACAAAAATCAGAATAATGAAAAACTTTTTGATTTTTTGAAAAAAAATTTACATAAGTTTGATTTGGTAATTGCAGCTGATTTTGGGCATGGATTATTTGATGAAAGAGTAATTAATCTGTTAACGAAAAAATCAAAATTTTTAAGTGTTAATACACAAACTAATGCAGAGAATAGAGGATACAACCTTATAACTAAATATAGATCTGCGGACCATGTAACACTGGATTTGCCTGAAATACAATTAGCTTTAAAGAAAAAAGATCATGAAAAAGAACTAATTAAAAATATGTTTAAAGAAATTAAAATAAAAAATTTAACTTTAACTCTCGCTTCAAAAGGGCTGATTGTGAATAAGAAAATAAAAAATAAAATTGCCTCATATTCAATTGACGCCCTTTCAGATAATGCAGTAGATACTATTGGTGCAGGAGATGCTGTTTTTGCTTTTACATCGTTAATGTCAAAAATGAATTCTACTATAGAGGAAAATGCTTTTGTTTCTAATCTCGCTGGAGCTTTAAAGATTCAAATTTTAGGACATGAATCTCATATAAAAAAAGTTAACTTCATAAAATCTTTAACCTATCTTTTAAAATAAAATATGAAAATTCTTATTACAGGAGGAGCAGGATTTATAGGCAGCCATGTAATAGAGGGAATTATTGAAGAAATTAAAATAAAAAAAATAATTATTTTAGATAATTTAAAAGATGGATCAAAAAAAAACCTTAAAAACATACTAACAAATAAGAAAATTAAATTAATTAAAAAAGATATTAATAATTTACAATCTATAGAAAGCAGTTTTAAAGGTATTGATTTTGTGATTCATTTAGCTGCATTATCAGATGTAGTACCATCCATAGAAAACCCAAAAGAATATTTAAATACTAATATTATGGGAACAGTTAACGTCTTGGAAGCAATGAGAAAAAATAAAGTAAAAAATATAATTTATAGTGCTTCATCATCTTGTTATGGGAACAAACCTAAAGTTCCAACGAATGAAAGTGCTAAAATAAATCCAAAATACCCTTATGCATTCTCAAAATATATAGGAGAAATGACCATAAAACACTATGCCGATGTTTATGATTTAAATTATGCTTCACTTAGATTGTTTAATGTCTATGGAACAAGATCTAGGACTAATGGAGCATATGGAGCAGCCATAGGTGTTTTTTTAAAACAAAAATTATCCAATCATCCTTATACTATTATTGGTGATGGAAAACAAAAAAGAGATTTTATTTATGTAACGGATGTTGTGAAGGTAGTTAAAATACTTTTAAAAAAAAAATTAAAAAATGTCACATATAATATTGGTATAGGAAATCCAAGAAGTGTTAATGAGCTTGTTAAAATTTTAGGAGGAAAAAAAATTTTTATTCCAAAAAGACCAGGTGAACCTTTTTCTACACATGCAGATATTAAAAGAGTAACAAGAGAACTTGACTGGAAACCAAAAATTTTATTAAATGAGGGTTTAAAAAAAGTATTGAAAGAAATTAATTATTGGAAAAAATCACCTTTGTGGACCGCAAAAAAAATTAATAATGCAACTATAAGCTGGTTTAAGCTTATGAAAGACTAAAATGAAAAAAATTTTGATCACTGGTGGTGGTGGCTATGTAGGGGCAGCATTATCAGACTACCTTATAGATAAAGGCTATGAAGTCACTGTATATGACTTATTTATTTATGGTAAAAATGTATTTAATAAAAGAGATAAAATTGAGATAATTAACGGCGACATTAGAGATATTAATAAATTTGAAAAATCAATAAACAATCATGAAATCATAATTCACCTAGCCTGTATTTCAAATGATCCAAGTTTTGAGTTAAATCCAACATTAGGTAAATCAATAAATCTGGACGCATTTGAGCCCATGGTATTAGCTTCTAAAAAAAAAGGAGTGAAAAGATTTATTTATGCATCTTCATCTAGTGTGTATGGAGTAAAATCAGAACCTAATGTAACAGAGAATATGTTATTAGAACCTTTAACTGACTACTCAAGATTTAAAGTTGATTGTGAAGAAATTTTATTGAGACATAAAGAGAAAAATTTTGAGACAGTAGTAGTAAGGCCTGCAACAGTTTGTGGATATTCAAAAAGACAAAGACTAGATGTTATAGTAAATATACTCACTAATCTTGCGTATCATAATAGAAAAATTACTGTTTTTGGTGGAAGTCAGTTAAGACCAAATATTCATATTACTGATATGATAAGATCATATGAAACATTAATTGAAGCGAACAGTGAAAATGTTAATGGTGAAATTTTTAATGCTGGATGGCAAAATCAAACTGTAGATGAAATTGCCATCACTGTAAAAAAGATTATTGGAAGCGATGTTGAGATTATGAAATCGAAGACAGATGATAATAGATCTTACCATATATCTTCACAAAAAATTAAAGATGAATTAAACTTTCAAACTCAATTTACTATTGAGAATGCAGTTCAAGACTTATTCGAAGCATTTAAATTAAAGAATTTTGAAAACCCCTTATCAAATGATTTATATTTTAATATAAAAAGAATGAATAACATAAATTTAAAATAGTAGATGAGTAAATCAATTGTTCATGAATTTAAAAAAAAAGGTTATTTTATCGGCCAATTAAATCCAGGAGAAATTAAAAAAGTAAATTCAATTAAGAATGATATTTTAAAAATTTTAAAAAAAGATACGAGCTACACAAAAAAAAAATTTTTTTTTCAAAACTTTCATAAAATTATAAATAAAAAAAAATTAAATTTATTAAGATTAAAAATATTTAATAAATTAAATAAAAATAAATTTAATATAAAATATTATGAGATTTTATCCAAATTCATTGAACCTATAATTGGAAATGAAAATGTTATCCAAAAAAAAATTAATCTAAGTATACAAATGCCTAATGATGACAGCTCACTTTTACCAGTTCACTCTGATACTTGGGCTGGAGATTCTCCGTTTGAAATTGTTGTTTGGTTACCCCTTGTGGACTGTAAAGAAACACAATCGATGTTTATTCTACCTAAGGATACTAAAATTTTTAAAAGGTTTAATAAAATTCCTTTTAAAAATAATAATGAAATTTTTAATAAAATTAAAAAGGATATCAAGTTTGTAAATATCAAATATGGTCAAGTTTTAATTTTCAGCCAAAACCTCCCACACGGAAATATAGTAAATAAAGATAATAAAACGAGGTGGAGTTTTAATGCTAGGACTAAAAGTTTAATGTCACCCTATTCTAAAAAAGGGCTACTTGATTTTTTTGATATAGTTAAAATTTTTCCTGCCACACAAGATGGACTTGATTATGAATTTCCAAATTTTAAATAATAAAATTTTTAGAGGATATATAAGCTCACGAGATATAAATGGATCTTTTTATCCACAAAATATTCAAAATTTAATTATTAGAACTTTCTGCAAAGAAAAAAAAATTAATTTACAACTTTCAGGAACTGAGTGGAATGTTAAAGATTCCTTTTTAATGTTAAGATCAGTTATAGAAGAAAAAAATGATGGTATAATTTTTTTTAGCATTTATCAAATCTTAGAGAATCTAGAAATGTTTAAAATTTTAACAAATAAAATATTAAATAAAAAAAAAGTCATGATTTTTTGTTTAGAAAACATATCCATTTCTAACAAAAAAGAATTAAACAATATTATCAATTCCATAAAAGTTAACAAATTGATTGGTAAGATGAAATTGAAATATAAGTAAGAATAAATTTATACAAACTACCTAAAGTATATAAATTCATAATTTCCCTTAAATTTAGATAATTTTAATATCCATTTCCAAGTTTTGACATCAACTAAGGTTTCTGCTGTTAAAGCCCAGCACTGCAAATTAAATTGTTCCTTTTCATTCCTATAAGATTCCACGCAAACAAATTGTTTCTTTGAAATCCTATTTATTTCTTGTAACGCTAATACAATTTCTTCAATTCTTAAATTATGTAAAACATTTGTACACAAAACTAAATCAAAGTAGTTATTTTTATATAAAAACTTATTTGTAAGATTATGAATTTTAATATTATTCTTAAAATCTTTTAATGCATTTTTTTTTGCATAGGTAGAAATGTCCGTTCCATAAATATATTCACTCTTAATAATTCTTTTAATTTCATATGCTAAAAATCCTTTTCCACAACCTACATCTAAAATTTTTGAGTTATTATTTAATTTATATTTTTTAATAATTTTTTTAGCCAAATCTGTATGATAGCCAGGAATATAATTATAACCTCCATAACCATATTTTCTATCACCATCCCAATAATGATACCCATATTTTTTTGCTACTTGCATGCATTTTATCTTTTCCTCCCTCATTCTTTGCAAGTAGTTTCGAACTACCTTGTTATGCTTGGTTGAAAAAAAATTTTTAATTTCCATGAGTATTGATCAGAATTTATTAATACTTTTATCTGCTTTAAGACTGATAAAGTTAGGTCCTTTATTTTTATAGGCTTCCAAAATAAATTTTTTTGTATCTTTACTATTTTTTGGATAGTAAGATTTTATGTTATTAAACAATTGCATTAATTTTTTTGCGTTTAATTCAGCGTGAGTTGGACCAAGTGTAGGATAGTCAGCATAACCGACAAGGTTAACATTTACTTTTTGTTGATTTATATCTAATTTGATCTGTTCAAATGGCCTCTCTATTAAAAAAGGAGTTATAGTGTATACCCAAGGTTTAAGACCCTCAAGAGCCATCCCAGCTGATGTACCAATTAAAGACTGTTCACATATTCCCATATTAAAAAACTTTTTAGGGTGCTTTTTTCTAAATTCGTCAAATATTCCATAACCTATGTCTCCGACTAAAAGAACAATTTTGTCATCATTATTAGCTAAATCACAGATTAATTTCCCAAAAGATCTTCTCAAAAACCCAACCTCTTTCTTGCAATTTCAATATCCGTATTATTGACCTGTCTTGCGTGCCAAACAGGATCATTTTCAAACTCTTTGATACCTTTACCTTTTATTGTATTTAAAATAATCGCCGTAGGTTTTGTTTGTTTTATTTTTAAACTTGCTATTAATGATTTAAACGAATGACCATTTTTAACATTAATACATTTCCAATTAAAAGATTTTATTTTATTGGAAAGATTATTTAAAGGTAAAACGTCATCTAGTTTTGATAGAGCTTGAATTTTATTGTAATCAATAATCAAAACAAGATTATCTAATTTATGTTTGTTGGCTATTAACATTGACTCCCATGTAGTGCCTTCTTGACACTCACCATCACTTATCATTACATAAATTTTACCTTTTTTGTTCATTTTTTTTCTAGCAAAAGCCATGCCCGTAGCAATTGGAAAGCCATGACCTAAACTACCAGTCGTGCAATAAATTCCATTCTTTTCATCTATTTCTAGGTGCGTAGTCATCTTAGGTTTCATTCCAAAATTTCTCAGAATAAGGCATAATGGAAAAGAGGCATGAGCCTTACTTAAAATAAATTTATCATTTTTTTTTAATATCAAATAATAAAGAGTAATTAGTATCTCTATAATCGAAAAACTACCGCCTAAATGAGCTTCTTTTTTTTTAACAAATTCTAAAAAAGTAAGCCTTCTTAACTCAAGTGCTTTTTTTTGTAATTTATTTATTAGTCCAATGTTCATCTATTTATGAAATAAATTTTTTTTTAATATAGTTGGCTATTTTATTATGATTTTCAGTTTTAATAGTAAAGTTATTTTCATGAAAAATAACATTATTAATAAAAGAATCATATTTAAACATTAATTTGCATAATTCTCTATACATTTTTGATTTTTTACTAACCCTTTTTCCCCTCCAATAAATTTGGTATTTAAAATGTTTAACATTTGGCATGTAAAACCCTTCGGGTGTATCAATTATAACTGAATTTTTTTTATACATAGCAAACCAAGCACCCCCTCCCGAGTCACCTATGTAGTAATCACTTGTAAGTTGAAAAGCTAAACTTAAATTTTCATTGATTTTTTGATTATCTTTAATTGGTAGGTTTACCTTTTTTATAATTTTTGGATAAAATTTAATAAACTCGTTGAATTCTCCAACAAGATAAATTGTAAATTTTTTATTGTTAAAATAGTTTATTATATCAAAATAAAACTTATAGCTTTTTCTATGCTCATTGAAAAATTTTTTATTCCTAATGTATATACAAATTGTTTTTCGCTCTTTTTGATTATTGATTATCTTTGATAAAAATGAGTTTTTTTTATTTAGTTTAATCTTTGAATTTTGATCTATCAGAGAAAAATAATAATTAAGCCAGGCATGACTTGGTAAAGAAATACGATGTTTTTTTAAATTCAAATTTGAAGATTTTTTATGAGCTAATTTATATAAATCAGGGATAGAGTAGAATTTACAATTTAGGTCACTAAAAAATTTAATAATTTTTATTAAAACATTTTGAAAAAAATTTTCTTTTTGATTCTTGCCGTAGTGGTCATATTCGCCATATCTAACTTTTCTAGATTTAAAATATATGCTTGAATATAATATAATTTTCTTTTCTCCTAAAAAATCAAATATTTTTTTATTATGAAATCTAGAGGCATCATAAAAATGAATAAATAATATTTTCTTACTAAGCATCTTTCTTGCAAGGTCTATAGAAGTAAATATATTGCCAAAACCAATTCTTTGATTTTGAATGATTATAAAATCATTTTTATAGATTTTCTTTAAACTAAAAATAATTATTGCAAGATTAAAAAAAAATAAAAATAAACTTATTATAAAATTAATCAATAATGACAGTTGTTTTTTCATATTTTATTTATCTAATTATAAAATTAAATATTTTTTAACATTATTTCGAAAATTCTTTTAGTGTTCTGTTCATTTTGAGCTTTGATTTTCAATAATTATAAAGTTTACTTTTTTTATAGTTTTTTTTTATAGAACCTACTTCAATTTATCCATAAATCGACATAGTTGAAATCTATATAATCAAATTAGATTTAGATATATATTTATTTTTTAATAATTTTTTTAAAAAAATGTTATTAGATATATGATTTTATTTAATAAAATTTAATGAAAAGTAAAAAACAATATAATACAATTAATCTTTTTTAAAATTTAAAATACTTAATAAAGCTTATAAACCAACTTTTAAATACTGATAAATCAAGTACAAATTTTTAATGTTAAAAAATCTTAAAGAACTAAATTTAATTTTTAAATATTCTGGTATTGCGAATTATAATTTTTTAATAATCCTTATATTAACAAACTCCTTATTTGAACTTATGAGTTTAGGAGCATTAATTCCTTTAATTGTATCTTTAGTTGACTCAAGTTTAATGGATAAAATTTATAATTATATTTCCAGTATAAGTTTTTTAGAAATTAAATTTATTGAAATAAATAAAAATAATTTTTTTACATTATTTATTTTATTTATTTTATTTATCTACCTGTTGAAATACGCAATTAATCTTTATTTTAATTTCTACCTTAGTCAAATTAAAATCTTATATGAAAAAAAAATTGCACGACAAATAATGGAAAACTTTGTAAACACATCAAATTTTTATTTTTTTGATATAGCAAAATCAAAAATTTTACACGATATAACTTCCAGACTTAGTACTGTTTCAAATTCATTAATTAATACTGCTAATTTATTTGTAGAATCTATTATATTTTTTATAATTATAATTTTTTCA
>Ga0209425_10003486_pt1 | contig 16645 bp, 14 predicted proteins | sample COG_05_FD_184749 | JGI IMG/M metagenome (GOLD analysis project Ga0209425, IMG submission 184749) | Pelagic Microbial community sample from North Sea - COGITO 998_met_05 (SPAdes) (version 2) | ecosystem: Environmental > Aquatic > Marine > Neritic zone/Coastal water | place: Helgoland, sampling...
TGTATTTCCAGTTGAGTTTTCCCAAACAGAAGACATCTCTTCCAAAACGTCACACTCATTAGCGTCCTGATAGCAAAGAAACTTAATTTCTGCTGCATTTGCACTAAATGATGAGACGGCAAGCAAGGATGCCAACAAAATACTCTTTCTCATATTTCTCTCCAAATTTAATTAAAAAAATTACTTCATTTTATCTTAAAACAAAAACTGAAAATTTTGTGCCTTAAGTCTACTCTTAGTAGGAAACCACACAGAATAACTGGTAGTTTTAACTTATTTCGATATTTTTCATTTATACCAAAACTACTGTAAATATATACGAGTATCTGAACTATGTCAACTAATTTGAAAATAAAAGAAAAAAAACGAAAATAAATGAAAATGAATAATAAAATCTATAATATAATGGAATGATTATGGAAAAACTTAACAAACGACAACGTGACATCCTAAACCTTGCAGAGGAGGAGGGTTATGTTAGTGTTGAGAGTTTAGCAAAAACATTTGAAGTTACTCAGCAAACAATCAGAAGTGATATTAACAACTTCTGTGACAATGATTTGTTAACGCGTGCTCATGGTGGTGCATTTTTTTCTAAAGCACATCACTATGGTTACAAATCCCGTAAATCGCTGGCTAGTGACGAAAAGAAAGATATTGCCAATGCAGTAGCAAACATTATTCCAAATAATTCTTCTGTTGTTCTTGGAAATATATATAGCACTGCTAGTGGCACAACAACCGAACAGGTAGCTGAGTCTTTGATCAATCATAAAGATCTAAAAGTAATTACAAATGACATCAATATTATTAATATTTTGACACAATTTGATAACGCTGAAATTTGGCTTGCTGGAGGAAAAGTTCGAAACATTGATTCTGCTGTTATTGGACTAAATACAGCTGAATTTATTAAGCAGTTTAAAGTTGATTTTGCGGTTGTTGGGGTTTCAGCAATCGATAATGATGGCGCATTAATGGACTTTGACTATGAAGATGTGCAGGTTTCTAAAGCTATATTTAATCACTGTAGAAAGCTCATCCTAGTTGCAGATAACTTCAAGTTTGATAGCACAGCGCCAATGCTCATTGGAAATATTTCTGAGGTTGATATCCTGGTGACTAACTTTCAACCTCCTAGCGAAATTATAAAAATTTGCAATACTAATAATATTGAGATTGTTGTAGCCTCTAAACCAGATCAAGAGGAAAGCTAAACCGGACCAGGAAACTATTAACATCACAACAATCTTTTAACTAAATTTGTAATAATTATATGACTATAGACAATCTAGGCAAGCTCATTCATTTGAAAAAACTTTGCACTGATGCAGCACATTTTCAAATGCTTGCTGTAGATCAGAGACCGCCAATCTTTAACATCATCTCAAGAGCCAAGGGCAGAGAGCATCAATATGAGGAAGTCGTGGAATGCAAGAAGCTAATTACTTTGAGTCTCTCTAATCACGTTACTGCAATTCTTATGGACCCTAACTTCTCATTATCAAACCTTCTTCAATACAACAAATCAAAGGGCCTTGTGATCACGCTTGAGGACCACAGCTTTAAAGAGACTGAGAGAGGTAGATTCTCAGAAAATATTCAAAACTGGAGTGTTGAAAAAATTAAAAGAGTTGGTGGTGATGCGGTTAAAGTTCTTGCATGGTACAGACCTGATGCTGACACCGAATCTATTGAACATCAAAAACAATACGTAAAAAAAATAGGCGAAGAGTGCGAAAAGTATGGCATTCCTTTTCTTCTCGAGCTGCTTGTTTACCCATTCCAGAATGATGAAAACCACACCACAGAATATCAAGAGCAAAAACTGAAAAAATCTCAACATGTTATTGATAGCGTCAAAGAATTTGCAAAAGATGAGTATAAGGTTGATATCTTCAAACTTGAGAGCCCAGTGGACAGTAGTGAGCTCGAAAGTGAGATAACTAATGAGACTGAGCAAGCATTTAAAAATCTTGCAGCTGCAACCAATAACAAACCATGGGTTGTTCTTTCTTCTGGAATGGATAAAAAATCATTTTACAAGTGCCTAGAACTTGCATATAAAAATGGCGCTTCAGGTTACCTTGCAGGAAGAACTATATGGCTTGATGCGTTTAAATATTATCCAGATATCCAACAAGTTGAGAATGGATTAAACGAAGATTCAGTCAATTATGTAAAAGAACTTAATGAATTGACTGCTGATAATGCCAAATCTTTAGAAACTTACTTTAACAATGGATTTAAAATCAATAGTCCAGAAAAACTTAGTAGCAACTTTGGAGGGTTTTTATGATAGGTTATTTAGCACTTGCAAGAGAGACTTTTGATGTTGAGTATGCAGAGTCTAAATTTGAAAAAGCAAAATCACTTCTACTATCTCTAGAGCCTGATGCAATTGGCTTTAATGATCTTGTAACGAATGATAGTGGTGCTGAAAGCGCCCTATCTTTTTTTAAAAGTAATAATTTTGAAAAAATTTTTCTCTTTCAAACAACCTTTACTGACGCCAAGTTTCTCTTAAACTTTGCTAAATCTATTCAAAGACCGATATGCATTGTCTCTTTTCCAGAACCTAGAACTGGAGGAAGGTTAAGATTAAATTCAATATGCGGACTTAATTTAGCAATGCACTCCCTACTTAAAAATGACATCTCTCCTGATTTTATAATTATGGATAAGGATGATAAGATTAATGAAATTTCTTTCAATAGTTTTATCAAAGGCAAAAGTAATAGTGAAGGAATTTCATGGGACATAGCGACCATTGCTGACGATAATGCAAAATTCGACTATTCGATAGATAGACAAACAATTGGAATTATTGGAACAAGACCTGAAGGTTTTGACACCTGTGACTATGATTCAAATGAGGTAACCTCTAAACTAAATGTTTCTTTGGTTGATCTAGAGCTTGAAGATTTATTTGATGAAGCCAAAGAAATTGAAGCTGAAACAATTGTTAAAACCAAAAGCGCTGTATCAAACTATCTTGCGGGCACAGAAGAACTTGTTCAAGAAGAGTTTGACAAAAGTCTTTCTATCTTTCATGGTCTTGAAAACCTAAAAAACAAGCATCAACTCGATGCATTTGCAATCCGCTGCTGGCCAGAAACCTTTACCGAGTATGGCTGCGCCTCTTGCGGCCCAATGGCAATGATGAATGAAAAGAAAGTCAGCTGTGCTTGCGAAGCTGATGTATTGGGTGGCATTAGTTGCAATATTCTTAATCAGATGAACAATAATCCTTCACTATTGGTTGACATTGTTGATGTTGATAAATCAGATAATTCCCTAGTTTTTTGGCATTGCGGATTAGCCCCTATTAGTATGGCTAAAGAAGGCACAGCTAAATCTGGAATTCACTCAAACAGAAAAAAACCACTCCTTCATGACTTTAGTCTTAAAGAGGGAGAAATTACTATCTTTAGAGTCTCTAAGGCAAGAGGAAAACTTCAGTTTTTTGTGATGAAAGGTCAAGTTCTTGATCGACCTAACTCTTTCTCTGGAACCTCGGGAGTCATTAATTTAGGTGAAGATAGTGCCAATAAATTAGAGCGAATGTTTAAAGGTGGTTTAGAGCACCATGTAGCATTTACTTATGGTGATATTTCTGACAAACTTATCCATTTTGGCAGGCAAATGAATATTCCAACATATACACTATGACTGAAAAGATTAAATATGCAATTATCGGTGCCGGGTGTATGGGTCAAGAACACATCTTAAATATTGGAATAATTGACGATGCTGAGGTTGTTGCGTTATGTGATACGAGTGAACAATCGATTAAAGAGAGTCTAGAACTTCTTAATTATGAAGTCGCTATTTTTAATGATTACAATGATCTAATTGAGGCAAACATTGCGAATGCATTCATCATTGCAACCCCCAATTTCACTCATATCGATGTTCTCAAAGATGTTATGAAATCTGGGGTTCACCTTTTAATTGAAAAACCCCTCTGTACGACTGTCAAGGATTGTCAAGAATTTGAAAAACTAGCTGAAAATTACCCTGGCGTTATATGGACAGCAATGGAATATCGCTATATGCCACCTGTCCAAAGAATGATAAAGGAGATTCACAACAATACGATTGGTGATCTAAAAATGCTTTCTATCAGGGAGCATCGCTTTCCATTTCTTCATAAGGTAGATGATTGGAATCGATTTGCTATAAAGACAGGGGGGACTCTTGTTGAAAAATGCTGCCATTTTTTTGATTTAATGAGATTAATTGCTCAAAGTGAGCCTGTCAAGGTTTATGCGAGTGGCAACCAAGATGTAAACCACCTCGATGAGACCTATGATGGAATGACGCCTGACATTCTTGATAATGCATTTGTCATCGTTGACTTTGAGAATGGTGTAAGAGCCTTCCTAGATATATGTATGTTTGCTGAAAACTCTGAATATCAAGAGGAACTTTGTGCTGTTGGCTCAATCGGAAAAATTGAGACTGAGGTTCCTTCAAATGCCTCTGGAATAACAAACTCTGATATTAGAATTGGAATGAGAGGTGAACAAACTGCATTAAAAGAAAATATAACGGTAGACCCCAAAATACATGAAGCAGGACACCATCACGGATCTACATACTATGAGCATACCTCATTTATTAAAGCTATTCGAAACAATACCAAGCCAGAAGTGTCGCTAAATGATGGTTTAATTGCTGTTGCTATTGGTGAAGCTGCAGAGAAATCAATTAAAGAAGGCAGGGTTGTTCAAATGAGTGAATTCAACCTCTAGCAACAATAACTCAATATTTTCATTAAAATTGACTGAATGATTACATGCGTTGGACCCATTTTTCTTGACAGAGTGATCAAGATTGATCGTTTTCCTGTAAAGCCAATAAAACTGGTGGCAAGTGGACTAGAAAAGCGTCTTGGTGGTCCTGCTCCAGTTGCAAGTTTTGCTATTAAGTCCCTGGGAAGCAATACTGAATTTATAGGTCGTTTTGGAAGTGATGATGCGGCTGAGTATTTGAAATCAAAATTTCTTGAAAATGATATTTCGATTCAAAAATCAATTTTTGTAGACGACGCACAATCCTCTCAAAGCCATATCTTTGAAGATAGTGAGGGTGAAAGAATGCTTGCCGTATATAACGAAAAAAAGCTTACCAATAATAAAACCTTACCCGTATTTAACTTTTCAAGCGCTCAATCGTATCTGGTTGATACAAATTGGATTGAGGCGGCGCATTTTGTTGCAGTTAAGTCAAAAAAAAATAAAATTAATTGCGTTGTAGACCTTGATAATTTTAGCAATAGCAATTTAGTTGAAGAAGTAGTTAATTCTGCTTCACATCCCATCTTTTCGGAAATAGGATTGAATCGGTATACCAATAATATGCCAATTATTGATGCATTGAGGAGTCTTTATCAAAACAATCAAAAATTTTATGCAGTTACACTTGGATCTAAAGGTGTCTATTGGATAGAAGATGGAAATGTTTTTCATTGTAATTCTCCTAAAATCAAAGTCAAAGAAACCAACGGAGCTGGGGATGTTTTTCATGGCGCATTTGCTAAATTTATTAAAACCAAAACTGCTCAAGAAGCTATCGAGCTTGCAACTGCTGCTGCGTCACTTAAGTGTACTCGGATAGGTGGCATCAAAACTCTTCCAAGCTATGATGAAGTCATAGAATTTTCTAAACAAATTAAACCTTCTAAACAAATATAAATAATGAAAAAAATATTAATAACGGAATTCATGGAGCAAGAGAGTGTTGACAAAATGTCTGAAATTTTTGATGTAACTTATGACACTACACTTCATAACAATCAGGACAGACTTAGCTCTTTAATTGCTATGACTGATGCCGTCATAGTTCGAAATAAAACACAGCTTACCGAAGAACTTCTTCTGAAGGCCAATAAATTAATTTTTGTTGGAAGACTAGGTGTTGGTCTGGACAATATTGACACAAATTTTTGTTCTGCTAACAACATTTTTGTTCAACCAGCAACAGGCATGAATGCTGACTCAGTTGCTGAATATGTCATTACTTGCGCATTATCATTATTAAAAAACATACCAATTTCACACTCTGGGACAGCTTCTGGGCAATGGCCACGAACCTCTATTGAGTCAAGAGAACTAGGAGGAAAAACTCTTGGTCTTCTTGGTTTTGGAACCATCGGCAGAAAGGTCTGTCGGTTGGCTCAGGTGTTTGGAGCTGAAGTAATCGCTTATGACCCTTTTGTTCAGAAATCCGACATCTCAGAATTCAATATATCACTCGTGGAACAAGAAAAACTCTTTAGTCTTTCTGATGTAATTTCGATTCACCTTCCCTTAACCAATGACACAAAAGACTTAATCAATGAAAATTCATTTAAGTTGATGGAGCGCAATCCAATTATTATTAACTCTTCTAGAGGTTCAATTGTTAATGAGAATGACCTGATTAAAGCTTACAGTCAAAATGTAATTAGTGGCTTTGCTCTTGATGTTTACAGCACTGAGCCAATTAAAGAAGACTTTTATAAACAAATCTCAAACTCAATGAACTGTATTCTTACTCCTCACACCTCAGGTGTAACATCTGAGTCAAACATAAGGGTTAGCGAATTCATTACTGAAAAGACGATTAGTTTTCTTAATGGCTAGTTATTAGACAGGGTTCTTTTCACAGCATCTTTCCATCCAGCAAGTTTTCTTTTTCTAGAATCACTTGTCATTTTTGAATTGAATTGACTGTCTGATTGCCAAGACTCAGAAAATTCATCCATCGATGGATAAAACCCAACCTGCATTCCCGCCAAGTATGCTGCCCCTAAAGCCGTGGTCTCAAGATTCTTTGGCCTGTCCACTGGGAGCTCAAGAAGGTCAGATAGCATCTGCATTGTCCAGTCTGACGCAGCCATTCCACCATCAACTCTAATTGCACTGAGCTTACTTTCACCCAAATCTTTTGAAATTGCATTTAATAGGTCAGATGTTTGATAGCAGACAGACTCAAGAGCAGCCTTAGTAATTTCAGATGGTCCAGTGTTACGAGTCATTCCAAAAAGTGCACCACGACAGTCTGGATCCCAATGAGGAGCGCCTAATCCTACAAAAGCAGGAACAAGATAAACGTCTTGAGACTGATCAGCCTGCATTGCAAGAACTTCAGATTGTTCAGCTGACTCAATGAATTTAAGTCCATCGCGCAACCATTGAACTGCCGCTCCAGCGATAAAAATTGATCCTTCAAGGGCATAACAGGCTTTGCTATTCAATTGGAAAGCCAGAGTAGTTAGTAATTTATTGTTGGACTTCACAGGCTTATAGCCGGTATTGATTAAAACAAAACAGCCGGTACCATAAGTCGACTTCACCATCCCAGGCTGAAAACATGCCTGACCTACAAGGGCTGATGGCTGGTCACCAATTGAGGCAGCAATGGGTATCTCTGAACCAAAGATAGACTCATCAATCTTTCCGAAGTCAGCAGCATTATCATAAACCTGAGGAAGCATTGATGCAGGGACATTAAAAAGGTCTAACAGATCGGCATCCCAGCAGCCCTCATGAATATTATATAAAAGTGTTCGACAAGCATTAGTGGCATCCGTTGAATGAATTTTCTTGTTGCTTAGACGCCACATAAGAAAGCTATCAATTGTTCCAAAGAGAAGCTGGCCTTCATTAGCTTTTTCACGGGCACCATCAACGTTATCAAGAATCCAGGCGATTTTTGTAGCGCAAAAATAAGGATCGAGCAGAAGCCCTGTTTTGTGGTTGACTATCGACTCATGACCAAGATCCTTAAGTCTTTGACACTGATCAGAAGTTCTTCGATCTTGCCAAACAATAGCATTATAAATTGGCTTACCTGTCACCTTATCCCAAACAACTGTTGTTTCTCTCTGATTTGTGATGCCGATAGCTTCAATTTGATTTGGTTCAATTTTCGATTCTTTAATAGCCCTTTTACAGCTCTCCAGTGTTGAGATCCATATTTCCTCAGGGTCATGCTCAACCCAGCCAGAGTCGGGATAAAATTGTGTAAACTCTTTTTGACCTATTGAAATAATTTCGTAGTTTTTGTCAAACAAGACTCCCCTTGATGAAGTCGTTCCTTGGTCGATTGATAGAATATATTTAGCAATTTTTGACATCTTTTTTTCTTTTCGATTTAAGTTTTATTTAATTCATCAGATTGAATTTCCAAATAATGAAACTATGTTCTACTATTGAAAACTTATTTAAAAGTAGTATACATTATCTGTTAAAATTTATTTACAAATAGGCTTTAAAGTCTGATTATATAGAGCTATTTTAATTAAAAGATATGATCCAATAAATTATGCCAAATGAAAAAAGAGGAGATGGTACAGTAGGAAAGGCACTAGACGTTCTGAGTGAAGTTGCAGATATTGGCTCTCCGGTAAGATTCTCTAGCCTACTTAAAACCAGTAAGTACCCAAAGGCCACGCTGTATAGACTTCTCCAGACATTACTGAATCAAGATATGCTCAGCTATAATGAAGAAGAGCAAACTTACAAGCTGGGGCTAAAGCTTGTTAGGATGGCACATTCGGCCTGGCTTCAAAGCTCATTAGCACCTGTTGCAGTTCCCTTTATTGATGATTTATCTGCTAAAGTTGGTGAAACTGTCCACTTAGCAGAGCTCGACAATGGTCAGGTTTTATATGTTGACAAGCGAAATCCAGCCTCTCCCATAGAGATGTATTCTCAAGCTGGAAAAGTTGGGCCAGCATATTGCACAGGGGTCGGTAAAGCAATGATGGCTTTCTTGGACGAATCAGAATTAAATAAAGTTATATCTAAGCAAGCATTTCATAAATATACTGAACATACAATTACTTCTGCAAAAGCACTAAAAAAAGAACTTGCTACTATTAAAAAAGAGGGAATTTCATTCGATAGACAGGAGCATGAGGAAAAAATTATTTGTATTTCATCCCCTATTCTTACCTCTGGTGGTAAAGTGATTGGAGGCCTTTCCATTACAAGCTCTATTGACATTCATAGCCTAAAAAGTCTTGAAAAATTTAAACCTGAACTACTTGAAACTTCAGAATTGATTGGAAAAGAGGCAGGAGCCTGGAGTTTCCCAGAAAAAAATTATTAATTTAAATATTACTTATTATGGCATCTTTACAAATATCTAACGCGACTAAAAAGTATGATGATCTAGAGGTTATTCACGGTATTGATCTAGAAATTCAGAACGGAGAGTTTTGTGTCTTTGTTGGCCCCTCAGGTTGCGGAAAATCGACTTTACTGAGAATGATATCTGGACTAGAGGAGGTAACTAGCGGACAAATTCACATAGGTGATAGAGATGTCACCTCAATGCACCCTGCAGATAGAGGAATTGCAATGGTATTCCAATCATATGCTCTTTACCCTCACATGACCGTAAGAGAGAACATGGGCTTTGGACTTAAGATGTCGAAAGTTCCTTCAAATGAGATCGATAAAAAAGTTAATGAGGCTGCTGAAATTCTTCACTTAGAAGAGTACCTCGATAGAAAACCAAAGACTCTCTCTGGAGGCCAAAGACAAAGAGTAGCAATCGGAAGATCTATTGTTAGAGGGCCTGAAGTATTCCTATTTGATGAACCTTTATCTAACCTTGATGCTGAACTAAGAGTTGAAATGAGAGTGGAGATTTCTCGTCTTCACCGTGAACTTGGAACCACAATCATCTATGTAACTCATGATCAGGTCGAGGCAATGACTTTGGCAGACAAAATTGTCGTTCTTAAAGATGGTTTAATACAACAAGTGGGAACACCCTTGTCACTCTATGATGATCCAGAAAATGTTTTTGTAGCAGGATTTATTGGTTCACCAACAATTAACTTTGTTCATGGCGAAATAAATGGCTCCAATCTCTCGATACCTGGCCTACAATCTATCAAACTTAAGCTTGACAAATCTATTACGTCTTCATACTCAGAACTACTAATTGGACTAAGGCCTCAACACTTAACTCTTGTTGAGTCAGGTGACCTTGAAGTTGAATTTACTGAAGCCTTGGGAGATATATCCTATGTTTATCTCAAGACGACAAATGGTGAGCGAATTGTTGTTGAGTCTAGGGAAGAGAAGTTACCATCATCAGGAGATCAAGTGGGCATTAAAGCTAACGCTTCAAAAGCATTATTTTTTGATCCTAAAACAGAGCTCAGAATTAAATAGACTAGAGCATCTCCCAGAAAACTCCTGAAGCTGGAACTTTGATTGAGCCAACTGTTGACTCCTCTTCACTAAAATTAAACCAAAAGCGGTGAGTTGACGTTTCTCTAATCCTGACGCAATCATTCAGCTCAGTAACGCTGATTCCTTGATTGGCACAGATATTAATTATTATCCTTCTTAAAGTATCTTGATCAGGCCAGCCAGCGAAATAGAGATTCTTTTCATCTCCAATAATTGCTGGCCTGCCATCATCGCAGAACTCAATCACATTGTCACAATCAACCAAGGTCTCCATCCACTTTTTAAAGTGGCCATGATCTTTAATTGTAATCAATGCTTTAGGCCTAAGTGTTTCAACTCGGGCTACGGTTGCATGAATACCTGGAACTTCTGGTGGGAGACTAGATGGAATTGACATATCTAAAGTCTTTGAGCCAGTTCTTGGGCCTGATATAACTACCCCATCAAAACTTTTGATAGCTGACTCCAGTTGACTTCCAATATGCATCAGGCCAGGCATTAATACTACCTTATAGCCACTTAAATCACTTTCATTAGGAGGCACTATATCAATTGATAAGCCTAACGATCTAAGGGCCCTGTAGTAGTCATAAACCAATTCAAAATAGCTAAAATCTCTTCCTTGGGGCATCACCTCCCATGCCCAGCAGCTTTCATAGTCAAAAATCAGTGCTACTTTAGATTGAACCTGATCAATACTACCAAACTCTTTTAACTCTGAAAATACTCGCGATGCTTCGTCTAGTCCTGGGGCTCTTACTCCATCAGGCCTATTAAGTCCAGCATGCATTTGTTCTTGCGCAAATGGAGCCTGTCTCCATCTAAAATAACTGACAACTTCAGCGCCATGAGCAATCGCCTCCCAAGTCCATAATCTTACAGCCCCTTCTGCAGGCTCAGGGTTATAAGGGGCCCAATTAACTGGTCCCGGCTGCTGCTCCATTACCCACCAGCGTCCAGAACCAACCGCACGATATAAGTCATGATGGAATGACTGAAAATCTGGATCTCCAAAGCGCATAAATTTGCTCTTAAATTCATCACTCTGGTCAGAACGATCCTCAAGAAAACCAAGAGGATAGCTATCCCAACTCGCTATATCTAAATCTTTGCCAACCTCATAATGATCAAAGTCGGTAATTCGACCCATGTAGTTATGAATTAATGGCTTTTTAGTATATTCCCTTAAAACGTTTGACTGACTTCGATTGAACTTAATTACTTGATCAGAGCTAAACCTCTTGAAGTCAAGGGAATGAATTGGGTTTGGATCGGTAACGGTTAAATTAGGTAGCTGAATTTGGTCAAAATCATTATATTCCATTGACCAAAATACATTTTTCCAGGACTCATTAAGATGCTCAATAGTTTTATATTTTTTTGAAGCCCATACTCTAAAAGCTTTAAGAGCAGACTCACTATAGGATAGTGTAGTGTCATGGCAACCATACTCATTATCCAACTGCCACGCCTTTATAAATGAGTTGCCCCCATAACGCTTAGCAATAATTTCAGTTATTCTAGCAGCCTCAACAAGGTAACCTTCATGTGAAAAGCAGTAGTGTCTTCGTGATCCAGATTGTCTAGCCCTACCCTCAGCATCTACAATAAGCATATCTGGCCACTTATCAACAACCCATCGAGGCGGCGTTGCAGTAGGAGTAGACATTACTATATTTAATCCAGCAGATCCCAAAATAGAAATAGCACGATCAAGCCAATCAAAATTAAAAACCCCTTCTTCAGGCTCAATTCGACTCCAAGCAAATTCACCAATTCTCACCCATAACAAACCAGATTTCATCATATCTTCAGCATCTTTCTGCCACTGCTCTTCGGGCCAATGTTCAGGATAATAACAACTTCCAAGTTTTGGGATCATGATAAGCTCATAGTTTAACTTGATACTCAGCCAGACCGACTGTGTCAGATTCAAAATGAAATACTTTACCAGCCAAAGGTTGAACTTTCAAATCCTCATTGCCAAGACCCTGACTCGCGCTCGTTACGAAAATAGTATCAAAGAATTTACCTCCAAATGCTGGACAAGTAACTTGTGAGGCAGGAAAACTCTCAACCCTGTCAAGCCATCCCTCTGGACTATATCTGGCTAACCTAGAGGCACCGTATTGTGCATTCCAAATAAAACCTTCACTGTCACATACAGATCCATCTGGATGGAGGCCTTGAGCTTTAAAATCAATAAAGATGGAAGGCTCATCAATTGGCCAACCTGTATCCTGATCTAGATTCTGTTTCCAAATCTTTTCTTGTCTTGTGTCAGCAAAATATACAAATTTTTTATCGGGTGAAAAGCAAATACTATTAGGGATAGTCAGATTTTGATGCAAACGCTTTAACTTTCCTTTGTAAAAACGATAAATTGAACCTGCCTCTTTTTCTGCACTGAGCCCCATTGTTCCAATCCAAAAACCACCCCAAGGATCTGCTCTTCCATCATTTGAACGTGTATGCGGCATATCTGCCTCCAAATCAGCTAATACTTCTCTATTGTCTGATACAAGTGATAGTTTAATGAGCGATGAGGCAGTAGCTATGATTAGACTTTCTTCATCTATCCAGCCAGCAGCTGATACTGGTTCAGAAAAATTCCAAACCTTTAAGTCATTGTCCTCCCAACAAAACATCTTATGTGAGTTAATATCAAACCAAAATAATAACTCAAGCTTTGGATGCCATAACGGCCCCTCACCCAAATCACAAGAATCTACTGGCAAATAATCTTCAATCATTTATTTGCTTCGTCATAAGATTGAACAATAAGCTTTGATTTCCTAGCTACGCTAGTAGAGTTGTCTCCAGCTTTATAGATACCAGAACCTATCCCAAACCCTGTTGCGCCTGCTTCAAACCATGATGAAAAGTTTTCAGGCCCTACACCTCCAACCATATACAGAGGAACATTTTCTGGCAAAACGGCCTTTAAAGCAATTAAATTAGTCTCACCTAGAAGAGTTGCAGGAAAGAACTTTAATCCATCAGCGCCATATTTTAAAGCCGAAAAACACTCGGTTGGAGTGATCACTCCAGGATAACTTATCATGTTTGCTTGCTTAGTTGCAGCGACGACTTCTGGGTCAAAATTAGGAGAGACAATAAAGTCAATACCAATCTCTTCGAGAATCTTAACCTGATCAATATTTGTCACGGTTCCAGCACCAACAGATATGAAATCTTTCATTTCATCATGAAGCAACTGAATACTGTCAAAAACATCAGGGGAGTTCATAGGGACCTCTATTTGATTGATCCCTGAGTCTGCAATAGTTTGTGCTATTTCAAGGACCTCATCAGGCCTAACACCTCTTAAAATAGCAATTATGTTTCTACTCATAAACCTTAACCTGAGATAAGACCTCTAAAGGACGAACTTAGACCAGACAAAGTCGCAGTTTCAAGACTGAACAATTCACTTTGGCCACCAAGAATCTTTAATCCTTGTTGGTAATTATTAGATAAGAGCTCGGACCCAATAAGAGTTACATTGCTATCTTTCCAATAACTTTGTGCTCCATTAAGCTCAACTCCTAAAAGAAGGCCTGATAAAGACGACCTTGCCTGATCTCGATCCAAGTTATTGACAATTGACTCAGCACGAAGTGAAAAAAGATTTGATGCTATCAAACCTGGATTATTAAATCCCTCATGAACTCCCTCTTCAAAGCTATTTTGATTCCAACCTTTAATCGAAGTCGAATGTCTGATGAGAGTATGGTTTGAGATAACTCCAAAGAGCTCCCCAGTCATAAAAGTTTTAAAATTTGTTATCTGGCCTTCATTAATATTGACCCATTTGGCATGTGTGCCTGGGAGACATACAACACCTTTGAAATCATGTTTAATATTAATAAATCCCGCAATTTGAGTCTCCTCTCCTCTCATAATATCTGCAGGATCATTTTGCATAACTCCTGGAACTAGGTGTACTCGGATTCTTGTGTCAAGTGTATTCGCAGTCGTCAGTTGGTTGTTGTCAATGGGTACACACGGAGTCTTTAAGTAGGGCGTTTCAACCCATCCTTGCTTAGCACCAACCATTCCACAAGCCATCACTGTTGTGACTTTAGCCTCATCAAGCCAGCTTTCAATAAGTCTTAATAAGACAGGCTCAAATTCATTTTGCTGAAGATCCTTCATGCCTTCGTTTGACTCTCTAAAGGCCAGCACGTTATCCTCTTCCCCAATAGCCCAAGCTCGCATATGGGTCGTCCCCCAGTCAGCAGCTATCCATTTAGCTTTAATATCATTCATAATAATTCTACCCTGTGACCACAACGCCACCATCAACTACTAAAGCCTGACCAGTAATCATCCGTGACGCCTTTGATGCTAAAAAAAGAGCTGAGTCAATTAAATCATTTGGCACTAAATGCTCCTTTAAAGACTGTTTTTTCATATGACTAGCTAGATCTTTATCATTAGCCCAAAGCTTCAACTGCCTTTCTGTTAAGACCCACCCAGGAACTAATGTATTCACTCTAATTCCATCACCTCCAAGCTCACGAGCCAAGCCTCGAGTCAAACCTGTAATTCCTGCTTTTGAAGCAACATAGGCAGGATATCCTGCATTACCCATCAGGTAGGATGCTGAGGATAAGTTAATAATACTTCCTCCTCCTTGATCTCTCATGGAAGGGGCAACAGCCTGAGCGCTAAAGAAGTGAGGCTTTAGATTGATATTTACAGCCTGGTCCCATTCTTCAGAAGTTAATTCATCCAAAGAATGTCTTGAGTCGTTTGCTGCATTATTAATGAGCACATTGATTCCACCATTGACCCTTATTGACTCTGAAATTGAGGCCTTCAAATCATCTGTATTTGTGATGTCACATTTGATAAACAAAGGATCATATTTGTACTTTGAAGAGACTTGTTTTAAAAATTCATCACAATTAGATCTCTGAACGAAAGCCACTTTTGCACCCTGAGACAGAAAGCCTTCAGTTATTGAAGCTCCAATTCCAGAACCTCCACCAGTGATAAAAACAGAAGTATCTTCGAGGTCTTTAAAGGTTGCGTAATTATTCATTAGTGCGATTCTCGGTTAGGAAGGCGAGTATCTTTACCCACCAAAAAATCTAAATCTGCACCTTTATCTGCCTGCAATACAGTTTCAATATAGAGTTTTGCATATCCTCGGGCATAGTTCATTTGTGGTTGTTTTTTAGACTTTAGACGCTCTTTAATTTCCAAATCAGACACCAATAGTTCAAGCACTCCATTATGAGCATCAACTCTTATACGGTCACCCGTTTCAACAATAGAGATTGGCCCGCCAACATTGGCCTCTGGAGCAACATGCAAGACTATAGTTCCAAATGCTGTGCCAGACATTCTTGCATCAGAAATACGAATCATATCTCTTACACCCTGCTCAACAAGAACTTTGGGTATTGGCATGTTACCAACCTCTGGCATTCCAGGATAGCCTTTGGGGCCACAACCCTTTAAAACAAGAATGGTGTCTTTTGTAACTGGCAGATCAGGTTTATCAATATTTTCTTTTAAATCCTCGATATCCTCAAATACATAAGCAATTCCCTCATGATTTAATAACTCTTCAGAGGCTGCAGCAGGTTTAATAATTGCGCCATTCGGTGCAATGTTACCCCTGAGAACTTTCAAACCAGCAGAAGACTTAAGAGGTTTATCAAAAGTTTTGATAACATCACCATTAAGGATTTCGGCCTCATTAAAGTAATGAGAGATATCTTTGTTTAATATTGTGTTTGCTGGCTTGATAAAACTCTTAATTTGATCCATAACTGCTGGAATTCCGCCTGCATAACAAAAATCCTCCATTAAGAACTCTCCTGAAGGCATACAGTTCACTAGTAAAGGAATATCTCCAGCTTTCTCGAAGTCCTCTAGGTTCAGTTCAATTTCTGCTCTGCCGGCAAGAGCTAATAAGTGAACAACTGAATTTGTTGAACCACCAATAGCGCTATTAAGAGTGATAGCATTCTGAAAACTTTCTTTAGTGATTACTTTAGATAAATTGAGCCCCTCCTCAACCATCTCTACAATTCTTTTTCCTGATAAATGAGCAAGGGTCATTCTTCTGGCATCGACCGCAGGTAGCGTAGCATTTGTTGGTAGACTTAGCCCCATTCCCTCTACCAAACTCGCCATAGTTGAAGCTGTTCCCATTGTCATACATACACCTGAGGAGCGACTCATACCAGTTTCAGCTGCCATAAAATCTTTCAAGGTCATATCTCCAGCTCTTACCTCTTCTGAGAATCGCCAGACATCTGTTCCAGAACCTATATCCTTGCCTTTAAATTTGCCATTAAGCATAGGGCCTGCAGATACGACAATAGTTGGTAAATCAACACTAGCTGCTCCCATAAGCTGCCCAGGTGTTGTTTTATCACAGCCACCCAAAAGCACTACACCATCGATCCCATAGGCACGAATACTTT
>Ga0209425_10003497_pt1 | contig 16629 bp, 22 predicted proteins | sample COG_05_FD_184749 | JGI IMG/M metagenome (GOLD analysis project Ga0209425, IMG submission 184749) | Pelagic Microbial community sample from North Sea - COGITO 998_met_05 (SPAdes) (version 2) | ecosystem: Environmental > Aquatic > Marine > Neritic zone/Coastal water | place: Helgoland, sampling...
GAAAACACAGGGCATAATATTTAAAATTATCCCACCTATAAAAGCAAAGATTAAGGCTTGCCATACTGAAATAGACTCCATGACAGAAAGAGATGACTCTTCAAATTCTGAGACAATCACAAAAGACTTATCATTTATAACCAAGATACCATCTACATTGCTCGGCCTATCTTTAATGAGAGGAATTCTTAAGAGCCAATTATTTTCTTCTTTAATGAGCTCTTGATCATTATTGTAGATGAAAATATTTTCACTTTTAGGAAAAAAATAAATATCATCAATAGCTTCATTAAACGAAAATCTTAATTCAAGGTTGCTGCCATTAATGGAGGCTATGTTTGGTAGAAGAATTGATGGTACTTTATCTAGCCATTGATTTAGTTCACTATCATTTTGAATTGTATTAAGTGAAGTTTGAATCAATGCTGTTTCAGGAATACAGACATCTGCACAAATTAAAAAATCAATTTTTGCTGATATCAAAATATCTTCATGAGGATTATCTAAAGATAAAGTTACTGGGAAGATTACATAATTCTCATAACCAAATGTCATTAATGGTGGATATGGAATTTTATGAGGTGAGGGGTAAGACACTTCGCTGACCGTATTGCCTTTTGGCATAGTCCATTCAATATCAATAACGCCTCCAGAATCTCCTGGATTTATCCAGTAAGTATGCCAGCCTGGCTGCATATCCATTTTTATACCAAGATTTACTATCTTCGAATTATTAGATTGTTCACTTTTAATAATTGAAACTTCAGCATGGCCTGTATCTACAGGTGCTGCAAAAACAATACTGCTCAAGAAAAAACTCGAAATGAATAAGCTCTTTAATTTCATAAATACATGTTACCTGAGTCTATAAAAAAAGGGGTGCATACACACCCCATACTAATGTTTTAATTGAAATTATTTTTTACCAAGCATCTTCTTTGGTGTTTTAATTTCAATAGTTCTTGGTTTTTTCTCATCAGGAATAATTTTTTCTAAATTAATAGTGAGTAGACCATTTACAAGATCAGCCCCATTTACAGCTATATTTTCGGCTAATGTAAATTGTTGCTTAAATGCTCTTTGTGCTATTCCCTGATATACAACTTCACTATTATCATTGACTACTTCGGACTTAGGTTCTTCATAGCTTACTGATAAAGTATCATCTATTAATTCAATTATTAGATCATCCTTGGATAATCCAGCAACTGCTACTTCAATGGTTATATTATTTCCATCTCTATGAATATTGTATGGTGGATAGTTTGTAGATCTTTCAGTAGACTCTGAAATCCTTTGCAATCTATCAAATAATGGTTCAAAACCTAATGCACGGTTTGTGAAAAACGGATCTGTTAGTTTAAGTATCATAATTAGTCCTCCTATAAAGCGACTTTTTGTTGCACCCCTAAGGCATGCTTTTATTTATATATGTAGACCCAAATGGCATCTACATAGTTTATTTATGGTATTTTTTCAAAATTTCAAGCTTATTTTTTATAAAAAGCGCATATAATTTTTCATTTTTAAAAATGAACTTATCTAAGATATGTTAGTCTATACATCTATGAAACATATACTTTTGACTACACTTATAATTTTTTCAATTCCAAATTTTTCAGAAGAGTCTGCAAAAGAATTAGTTAATGCTGGCGATGTCTGGACTTTAGGTTCAAGCTCCAGAAATACTATGTCAGTTGGTGGAGAGGTTCTTTATCTAATGCCTAATAGTGCCTATGAGACATATAGAAGCAGAAAGTTTGGAGACTGGAATCAGTTTTCAATAGTAGATACCAGAAACTTAGTTAAGTTAAGAAAAGGCTATCAAGTCGAAATCATAGAAGGTTTGTATCAAAATAATATATTTAAAGTGAAACTATTAAGTGGCAACTCTAAGGGTAGAAAATATTATGTTATTACGGAAGACTTACTCAAAAAATATACAGTAGAGGAACAAGAAAAATGAAAAAATATGCTTTAACCTTAGTCATTGCAGTATGCATTATTAGTAGTTGCTCAACTTCATCCATGCGTCCTGATGTAGTAGATAGATCAACTACTCAGAAAGCTCAGTCAGTTGTCTTTGGAATTATTGAAGATGTTACCAGAGTGACCATCGAGGGTGATAGAGAATTAGGAGCTCTTACTGGTGGAGTTATAGGTGGCGCCATTGGTAAATCTAATAGTGATGAAGAGATTGAATCTGGAGTTGGTGCTATTTTGGGAACTTTGCTTGGTTCAAAGGTTGGAGCTGAAATTGGAAGCTCTGTTACTAAAATTGAAGGTGTTGAGCTTTTAATTCTTAAAGATTCTGGAAAATATATATCAATTATTCAAGAAGCTGCTGACTTTAATTTTCAAGCAGGACAAGCTGTAAAAATTGTAATGTCTGGAGGCAAGTCTAGAGTTCTTCCTCGCTAGTAACCCACTAACTTAATTAAATAATACTATGAGTGATAATCTTCATTCAGATATATACAATAAAGCACTTGATATTATTTCTAGAAGAGAGCACTCAATTAAAGAAGTTAATGACAAGCTATCAAGAAAATTCGATGCAGATGAAGTCATAGAATCTGTAATTGAAAAATTAACGTTAAATAATCTTATTAATGATTCGAGGTTTGCAGAAATGTACACCTCTGCCAGAAAGAGAAAAGGCTTTGGCCCTAAGAGAATAGGATATGAGTTGAGTACAAAAGGCGTTAAGGAATATATTGCTTCTGAAGCAATTGAAGAAGAGGGCGGCTGGACTGAATCAGCATTAAATGTTTTTAAAAAAAAATACAGAAATGGCCCTGCATCTGATTTTAAAGAATCTATGAAACAAAAAACATTTATGCAAAATAGAGGCTTTACTTTTAAAGAAATTGAATCAGTTATGCGACAGGACATGTTATGATTTATCGCTATGTCTTATCAGGTTTTAGCCCGAAAATATCGTCCAACTAACTTTGAAGAAGTTGTTGGGCAGGACCATGTTGTTCAGGCATTAAGCAACAGTATTTCACAAGATAGAATTCATCAAGCCTACTTATTAGCTGGAACCCGAGGTGTTGGAAAAACTACAATTGCAAGAATCTTAGCCAAATGTCTAAACTGCCAGTCAGCTGGATGCCCTGTCACTAGTCCATGTGATAAATGTTCAGCTTGCGAGGAAATTAAGGTTGGAAGACATCTAGAATTTCTTGAAATAGATGCTGCATCACGAACTGGTGTAGATGATATGAGAGAGCTTATAGAAAATGTTCAATACAAACCTTCAAATGGTTTATATAAAATTTATTTAATAGATGAAGTTCATATGCTTTCAAGAGCTAGCTTTAATGCTTTGCTTAAAACTTTAGAGGAGCCACCTGAGCATGTAGTTTTTATTTTTGCCACAACTGACCCAGATAAAATACCTAAAACTGTTTTATCTAGATGTCTTCAACTCAATCTAAAAACAGTATCCCAAAATATTCTTCAAGATCATTTAGTATCTATAGTGAAAAATGAAGATGTCCCAAATGAAGTTGAGGCGCTAGGCCTTATAGCTGATAGTGCAAATGGCTCTGTAAGAGACGCTTTAACATTACTTGATCAAGCTATAGCTCATGGCGCTGGCTCTATTAATTTAGAGGAAGTTAAATCTTTGCTCGGAACTATTGATCATTCTTATTTGTACGGCATGATGAATTCAGTCATTAATGGAGATGGCTCAAATGCTTTTAGTCAACTAGACTCAGTTGCCCAGCTTAATCCAGAATATGATCATATCTTACAAAGCATAATTTCTATTCTTCATAAAGTTTCTTTAGAACAGGTTCTTGGAGATAGCGATATAGATGAAATTAAAGAATTAGCTTCAGTAATTGATCCCGAGTTTTGTCAGTTACTATACGAAATAGCTGTGAATGCATACTCAATGTTTCATGTCCATCCTAATCCCAAAGAGGCTTTAGAAATATGTCTTTTGAGGATGATAGCCTTTAACCCTTTAAAGCAAGACTTAACAGGTGTTACAAATTCTTCTGAAATCGAAAAAAAAAATAAAAAAATAGAAATAACGCCATCAATTCAATTAGACAAATTAGAAGCTGAGAATGTAAAAAAAACTAAGCAGCCAATTGAAGAATTAATAGTTGAGAAACCATTAAAAGATAATAAAGAAGTATTTACGTCTTTAAAAACATACCAGGAATGGAATAAAGCATACCTTGCGATGGATTTAAGCCCTTTCTCAGAAGCTCTGTTTGGCAATCTTGAATTTGTTTCTCATGAACAATCATTAATCACCTTAAAAGGCGATATAGACAAATCATCAGTTCCACAAAGTGTTCTTGAGGAATTTCAAGACGAGTGTTCAAGTTTTTTGAAACTTAAAATTACTATTAAATTTGAACAAGGATCATCACAAAATAGTCCCTCCAGTATTAAGTCAGAGGTAAATAATAAAAAGCAGTCTTCAGCTCAATCATCTATTGCAAATGATTTGGGCATCCAAGATATTATGAAAAAATTTAATGGCAAAATCCAAGATGGATCTATCAAACCTCTAGATTAAAAATGACCAAAGACCTTTTAAATGATTTAATTCAAGCCCTAACAATTCTTCCTGGTGTTGGTAAAAAATCTGCACAAAGAATGGCGCTTTACTTGCTTGATAAAAATAAACAAGGAGCAAAAATAATGGCCTCTACCTTATTAGAAGCTGTTGAAGATATCTCTAGATGTAAACGTTGCAGAATGCTTACTTCAAATGACTTCTGCAGGGTTTGTTCTGACCTTTCTAGAGATGATAAGAGTATTTGCGTTGTTGAATCACCTTCTGATGTTTTAGCTATTGAATCTACGGGTGGTTATAAAGGAAAATATTTTGTGTTATTAGGAAGATTATCTCCAATTGAAGGAGTTGGTCCAGAAGATTTAGGAATAGAAGAGTTACTGGTAATTATAGAGTCTGAAGGTATAGAGGAACTAATATTAGCAACAAGTTCAACAGTTGAGGGAGATGCTACTGGCATGTACATTAAAGATCATATTCCTGATATTAAAGTATCTAGAATTTCTTATGGTATTCCTATCGGTGGTGAATTAGAGTATGTCGATAGCAATACAATTGCACAGGCAATTCAGGGAAGAACAGAGGTATAAGATGAGTATAAAATCAGATAAGTGGATAAAAAAGATGTCATTAAATGAAAAGATGATTGACCCTTTTTCTGAAAATCAGGTAAGGCTAGATGAAAAGGGTAATAAGCTTATTTCATATGGTGTTTCAAGTTATGGTTACGATGTTAGATGCTCTAATGAATTTAAGGTATTTACTAATATTCATTCGGTAACTGTTGATCCAAAAAACTTTGATGATAATAGCTTTATAGATATTCAATCAGATGTATGTGTAATTCCGCCTAATTCATTTGCTTTAGCAAGAACTGTTGAGTATTTTAAAATTCCAAGAAATGTTTTAACTATCTGTCTTGGAAAATCTACTTATGCTAGATGTGGAATCATTGTTAACGTAACACCGCTTGAGCCAGAATGGGAGGGGCATGTTACCTTAGAATTTTCAAATACAACGAATCTTCCAGCTCGCATATATGCAGGAGAAGGTGTTGCCCAGATGATCTTTTTTGAGTCAGATGAAGATTGCGAGACTAGCTATAAAGATAGAGGTGGAAAATATCAAGGACAAGTTGGAGTTACTTTACCCAAGACTTAGTATTTTTTGTAATTTTAGTCTTTCAGTGCTTGTTTCTTTTTTATCAATAACTTCTACTATCAAAAAACCTAGCTTAGGAACCAAATAATACTCAGTCACTCTTGAATCCTGCTCTCTAACCCTCTCTATGACTATCGAGTCATAAGTTTCATCGTCAAATACGTACTTATCATTTCTTGAGAATTTATATGTATTTATTTCTATATCACCATCTCTAATATCTTGTAGCGCTAACTCAAATGGGCTGAAGTCATTTAAATCGACCATTTTTTTTACATTTATTCTCATTTGTATCTGCGCATTTAACGGATCCAGAATTTTTAAATCTTGTTTATGTGCAATTTCCCATTCATTTTCACCTGAAGATTCAATAACACCATTGCCATTTCCGTATTTAATTAAATATTTTCTTTTTATCAAAAGTGCTTTGATAGTTACTAGATATTTTTCTGAAAAAACTTGATTGTCTATTACATCAAAAGTTGATTCAAAAAATAATTTAATAATTTTTGTTTTAGCATTAAATGTAATAGAGGCTTTATCATTATTTGTTGTAAGCTCTCTTATTCCTGTAACTGAAAATTTTTCAGTTTCAAAAAGATACTCTGCTTTATAATCTTGAACCTCATTGGCCTTTGTCAATAATGGTAAAGCTAGCATTAGCATTAAAACTTTTTTAAATTTCATAATTCTCATATATAACTTTTTTGTTTGTTGCTACATCTTCAATTTTAATTTCTTTAGAGGCTATCATACTTATAACTTTTGGAAAGATCTTATGCTCTATTGCATGGATTCTTTCTATTAAATCATCAAGCTTTTGATCTTTATGTACTGATATCTTTGACTGTGCGATTATTGGCCCGCCATCAAGCTCTTCTGAGACAGAATGAATCGTTACTCCATGCTCATCATCATCATTTGCTATAACCTGTTCATGAGTATTAAGACCCGGATATTTAGGCAATAAGGATGGATGAATATTAATCATCTTATTTTTAAACACAGAAGTCATAATAGGAGATAAAATTCTCATAAAACCTGCTAAAACTATTAGATCTGGTTGAAATATGTTTATCGAACTTACTAACTCTGTATCAAAGTCTTCTCTTGTAGTGAAATTATTATGATTAATTACATTTGTAGGAATATTATTCTTTTTTGCCCTTTCTAATCCATATGCATTTGCTTTATTACTAATCACACCAATAACACAACCATTAATCATTTTTGCATTACATGCATCGATTATGGCCTGAAGATTTGATCCACTTCCTGATATTAATACAATAATCTTAAGCACTATTATAAGTATGTAACTGAGCTTTCCGTTTCTCTATTGTGAACATTGCCAAGGTAAAAAGCCTCATATCCATAACTTTTTATATTCTCTATAGCTTGACCTTTTATGGATTCATCCACAATCAACGTCATACCAATCCCACAATTAAATATTCTATACATATCATTATCAGAAATATCTCCTTGATCTTGTAACCACTTAAATGCTTTAGGCATATCCCATGATTCTTTAAAAATATCTATGCTTAATCCATTTGGTATTATTCTAGGAATATTTTCGGTAATACCACCACCAGTTATATGAGCCATACCATTAACTTTTATCGTTTTAAGAAGTTGAGTAATAAGCTCTGGATATAAATGAGTTGGCTTGAGCACTAAATCAATAATTGAATCAATTTCATTTTGAGGAGCTGATGATTCAGAAATAATCTTTCTTATTAATGAGTAACCATTAGAATGTGGACCACTAGACTCTATTCCAATAATTACATTACCACTAGCAATACTTGAACCATTAATTATTTTTGTTTCATCAACAATTCCAACCGAAAACCCCGCAAGATCAAAATTATTATCTATATAGTGACCTGGCATTTCAGCAGTTTCTCCCCCTAAAAGCGCACATCCACTACTTTTGCAGGCAGTAGCAATACTTTTAATAATTAAAGCTGCTTGCTCTACATCGAGAGCAGACGTCGCAAAGTAATCTAAGAAGAATAAGGGTTCCGCACCACAAGTGATAAGATCATTAACACACATAGCAACTAAATCTTGCCCAACAGTTTCTAGTTTATTATTTTCTTGAGCCAATGCCACTTTAGTCCCGACACCATCAGTGCAGGCAACAAGAGTAGGATTTTTAACTGAACCATCTAATTTAAACATTCCAGCAAACCCACCAATATTTCCTAGGACATTAGGACCTTGTGTAGCTCCAACATCAGCCTTAATTTTATCCACAAGGTTATTGCCGGCCTCGATATCTACTCCAGCTAATTTATAAGGATCATTGTTTTTAATTTCTTTTGTCATTTAAAATACCTATGTGAAGAAAATTAGCAGCCAATCATTTATTTTTATTATTACTTTTGTAATTATCTTTTCTAATTACTCCTATGGGAAGGAATTTCAGAAACTTTTTGAAATAACTACACCGATGAATCAGGTATCAAATGTAGATGCAGCAATCAGTAAATCATTTAATGATCTTATTTTTAGGCTAACAGGCACGAATAATCTATCCAACATAAAACAAATTGCTCCATCAATTAAGATAAAAAAAGATTTTTTAATAAGTTATGAGCCAATTAGCATCGATGATCAATCCTATTTAGTGGCTAAATTTAATAAAGATAGCCTTATAGAAAAACTAGAATCTTTAGAGATACCTATTATTGGTTATAACAGGCCTACAGTAATGTTGTTAATGAAAATTGAAGACGGCAGTCAGGCCCCTTATATTTTAAATAACTCTTCAAATAGTCATGTTGATAATAAAATTAAAATTATCTTAGATGAAGTTTCTAACCTAAGAGGTATCTTCTTTGAGTTACCAGTTTTTGATTTAGATGATATTAAAGAGTTAAATAGCTTAACAATCTTTGATTCCGAAAGAGATATCATTTTGTCTAATTATGAATATGATTTTCAACTCAATCTTAACCTTTCACAATCTAATATTAATAAATGGATTATCCTAGGCGATTATAAGTCTAAAAAATCATTATCTTTAGACCTTACATTAGATAATTTACAAATATCGCTTAACTCTCTAGCTGATAACTATTTATCTACTTTTATAATTTCTGATAAAGAAAGCTATATTGAAGTTATTGTTAATAATATTACATCTTATGATGATCTGATGAAATTACAGGATGCAATGTTGAGACTAATATCAATTAGAACAAGTGTAATTAAAAGCTATGTGGAAGATTCAATATCATACACATTAAAGATTAATGGTGATCTTGATTCTTTTAAAAAAGAAATTAGAGCAAATCCATATCTTCAATTGATTGAAAGTGATGAGAATGTTACTTTTGTTTTAATTAGTAATTAATAATGAAACAGTATTTTATTTTTATTCCAAATCTTCTTTCAATTGTAAGAATTGGCCTGATTTATCCTATTTTAAATTCAGTTTATCTTGGTGAATATTTAGTCGGTTTAATTTATTTTCTTGTAGCATCTTTAACTGATGCCTTAGATGGCTTTCTTGCTAGAAAGATGAATTGGTATACTGAATTAGGAAAAATTTTGGATCCTATAGCTGATAAATTACTAGTTATAGGGACTATATTTGTTTTATGGGCTAATAATTTTATTCCTTTATATGTTTTTACAATTTTAATAGGAAGGGATGTGCTTATTTTATTAGGTGCAGCAATGCACATGAGCTTGATTACAAGCAATGCCCCAAGCCCAAATATCTTAGGAAAAATAACTACAGGCTCTCAAATTTTTTATATAGCTCAAATATTAATTTTACAAGCTATGGATTTTGACATCCGTCTTATCTGGCTTGATTGGATGATTGTTTTTATTACAGCTTCAAGTCTTCTTGTTTATGCATTTCAGTGGTTCAATTCGATTAAAGGGCATCATGAGCAATCCTAAACAATTAATATTTCCTTTCAGTCTTGATAAGAAATCTTCTATAAAAAAATTTTTCGTTCCAAATGGTTGTGCCAATTTAATAGCTGCAATAAAAGATAACAATGCGGGCGATATTTTGTTATCAGGCAAGAAGGGCGTTGGCAAATCTTTTCTTCTTCAAGCTACTTGTAATGATCTTAGTTCTTCGTCTTTTGCTGCAGTATACATCCCATTATCTGAAGCAATTAAACTCAAACCAGAGCTTCTAGATGGTCTTGAATCATTAGACTTGGTTTGCATAGATGATTTAAATACTATTTGTACTAATAGGGAGTGGGAAGTTGCCTGTTTTAATCTTATAAATCGTTGCAATGAATCAGGTTGCAGGCTAATTTTTAGCTGCTCAGAAAATGTAGAAAATTTTTTCCCAGATTTACTTTCTAGAATAAAAAAGATGACTAATTACGTACTTAGCCCTGTTCAAGACAACCAACTTAATGAGGCAATAAAAGTAATTACCCTTAATCTAAGGATACCTATTGAAGATAAGGAAATTAATTTTCTACTTAAGACTTATACGCGTGACCTAGCAACGTTAATACAATTTATAAAAAAGATTGATGATCACTCAATGGGATCGAAAAGAAAAATTACGATCCCATTGATAAAAGAGTTGCTCTAAAAAACTACCTTTTTACTCTACCAATTCACACTCACTACAATATGAAATTGGAGTGAATTTACCATTTTGATCAATTAGTTGGTCAAATGCATTTAGCTCTTTTAAGACAAGTTGCCTGGTATTGCTAAAAGGCAATTTAACATTTGCATTTTTTGATATTTCAAAAAATATCTCCCAAGGCTCTAGATCGCGTTTATAGTACTTCACCTTAAAGTTATCTAACTCATTAGACTCAGCTACATGAGCTATGACATCATTAAGAGTTCCAAGCTTATCAACTAGGCCTAATTCTTGAGCTTTATTTCCAGCCCAAATTCTTCCACCAGCAATTTTTAAAACATCTTCATATTCCATGTCTCTATTATTAGCTACAACAGATACAAAGTTGTCATAGATGCCATCAACATTAGCTTGAAATAGATCTTTCATATAATCAGGCATGGGCTCAGTAGGATCCCATTCACCCATTTTTGTAGAACTTATACCATCAACATTAATTCCTGCCCAATCTAAAGCTCTTCCTAATGTAGGAACTATGGAATAGACTCCAATTGAACCTGTAAGAGTATTTGCTTCAGCCCAGATTTCAGTTGAGTTTGTAGTAATCCAAACCCCACCTGATGCAGCAACATTTCCCATAGAAGTGTATACATTTCTATTAGTTGATTTGAAGTCATCTAATGCATTTAAAATGAGCTCAGAAGCATACACATCTCCGCCGCCGCTATTCACTCTTAATATAATAGCTTTAACATTTTTATCATTTTTTGCCTTATTGATTTTATCAACAATAGAATCTGATCCAGCAGTGCCTTGAGACTCCTGCCCAGTCATAATTACACCTTCAACATTTATAATTGCAATAATGTCTTTGGCTTCTTCATCAAAACTTGAATCTAAAGTAGAAAGATATTCATCATATGAAATTCCTTCAGGCCATTTATCTTTATTTTTATCCTCACTTCCAAATTCTTCGATCATATAATCTCTTATTTCTTCATGCTTCATAAGCCCATCAACTAATCCAAGATTAAGAGCAACTCTTGTCATATCTCCTTTTTCATCTTTAGCTAAAATATCAAAATTATCTCCATAGGATTGAATAGTACCTGGCTCAAGATCTCTTCCAGCTTCCATTTTTTGCTTGTATGTATCCCACAAAGGATTAGCAAAAGCATTCCATGCTATTTTGTCATTTTCTGACATATCATTTCTTGTATAAGGCTCTGGACCAGATTTAAAATCTCCTGCAGAAAATATCTCATAATCAATTTTTATATTGTTATAAAATTCTTGCATATATTCTCGCTTTCTAGAAAAACCAGAAGTATCTATACCATTGTAGCTATTTGTATTTAGATATAATTCAGTAGCTTGAGAAGCTACCAAGTAATCACTGGTAACTAAACCATCTGTATAAGCAATTACACGAATATCATTATCAACAATATTTTTAATAGCATCTGCTATAGCAAGAGAAAAAACTTGACCTCCCATAGATAAGTTATCGACATCAAGATATACAGCTTTTAAATTTGTATCATTTGCAACTGCATCTAATACTTTAAGTACATCTCTAATTGCATATACATTAGGCTGACTATCTCCAGCTAAAATTATGCTCACTGGATCAGAAGGACCACTTTGTGGCTGATCAACAATAACTCCTGAAAGTTCAAGATATAAGATTTTATCTTTTGTATCTATTTCATCATCACCAGCAAAAGAGCCAGCTATGCCGCCCAATAAAGTAAAAGTTATAACTAATAAAAAAGTTAGTGTTACAACTGCAACAAATACTCTTCTTGCTTTATTTAAATAATTCTCTATCCATAAAAATATACTTTTCATCTTTACTCCTAAAAACTAAATTAAAAAACTTATGCCAATTACCATTTCTGAGCAATTAACAATACATGTATCTAAATAAGGCCAAACCTTATATAAAATTAAAGCAATACTGCTGATGAGTATCACAGAGCCAATAAAAAAACTAATTAACATTTACACTTACCTCTATTCAAAAAAAATATCTTCAATTTTAGAATTAAAAAACTTTGCTATCTTCATAGCTAAAGGGAGAGAAGGATCAAATTTACCATTTTCAATAGAGTTAATGGTTTGGCGACTTACATCAAGCTTTGAACCAAAAGCATCCTGACTTAAATTAATCTCCTCTCGAAGTTTTTTAAGATTATTCTGCATCTTATTCATATTGCATCATTAATATCTATTACATACATTTCTTTATAAGTTTTTCTAGCCCCTATACTAATACCAATGCTGTAAAGTAAAAAGTACTCAAAAAAAACAAAATCAAATCCCATAAAGACTTCAAGCGGCCATGCAACTAAAAAGCCTGTAATCCAAAAAAAGTTGATACCATAAAGAGTTGCTTTAGTATTAAAATCTATAAAACCTTCATCCTGGCGCTTCATAAAATCAGTAATTAGTTTTCCTCCCACAAGAAAGCCTATTATGGCCATAGGGTAGAGGTAAACATATATCCATGACATTTCATCAGCCTGCCCAGTAAGTCTTTCGCCCCAAATACCACCAAGGATAAAGCCAGATAGCGCTGATGCTAGTATCACAAGAACTAAGCCCCCACCATATGCTTTTTTATCATTGGTATTTAATGAAGACCATTTGATATTCATCCCACCCCAATTTACTTCTGCCATATCTAAAACCTTTTATGTATTATTGTGTAATTATATGTAAAGTAAACTTTACATGTCAAGGATGCTTTACATCTATTTATTATTTCTAATCGTTTTTGGTCCATACATAGCATGAATAAATAAAATAATTATTAGGAGAATTTCAAATGTATCTAGTAACAGACCTCCAATTCCAAAAACTCTGATGGAGGCAAGTAAAAAATATATCAATAAAATAAAGCAAAAGCTTTGATAAGCTTTAATGGATTTCTTAATTAAGAATGGTGCAAAGGCTAAAAGAGGCAAAGACCAAATAATAAGTATTGGATAATTAATCCTGCCAGTAAATACTATACAAAACTTAACAAGAATTAATGTAAGCAGAAGCCCCAATGTTACTTGCGTATAAGTTTTAACTTTAAGCATTTAATTTTTTAATAATTTCGGCCATCCTGACACCAGTTTTAAAGGCTACTTTATACTCATCAGGAGTTAAGGTTGGACTTGAATTAAAACTCTCAACATGAGAAGGGCCATAAGGGGTTCCACCAGCTTGTGTTGTATTAAGCTCCTCAATCGAATAAGGCGATCCTACTATTATCATTCCTTGATGTAATTGATAGGTTAATAAATTCATTAAGGTGATTTCTTGACCGCCATGCATAGAACCAGTTGATGTAAAAGCACAACCAGGAATGCCCTCAAGAGCATAAGTTGCCCACAAGTCACCAGTTGAGTCTAAAAAATGTTTCATAGGTGAGGCCATAGAGCCAAATCTAGTTGGAGAACCTAAGGCAAGGCCAGAACAATTTAAAAGATCTTCTTTAGAGCAATAAATCTCACCTTCTTTTGGAACCGCAGGCTCAGTTAGCTTAGAAGTAGGAGATACCTTGGGGACAGTTCTTATTTTAACTTCAAGACCAAACTCCTCTGCGCCATCAGCAAGAGCATGAGCTAAATTTTTAACGGCACCGCTAGCAGAATAAAAGAGTATTAATAGATATTTTTCGGTCATTTTTTGTTTCTTTGTAATATTATAGGCACATGAAAAATAAAATTATATCGTTATTCTGTCTCATTTTAATAATTAGCTGTCAAAAGGCTGATATAGATTTACATAATTCTAAGGGTATGGTCTCAGAAAATCTTAAAGGTCAGTGGGTAATGATAAATTATTGGGCTGATTGGTGCCCTCCATGTTTAAAGGAAATGCCTGAATTAGTTGCCTTTGCATCTGCTAATAAAGATGTGCAGGTTTTTGCTTTCAATTTTGATCAATTAGATGGTGAGGACTTAGACTATGAAATTAATAAATTTGGTGTAGATCTTCCATCAATTCTCTCTCATCCAAGGGATATATGGGGAATTGAGTCTCCTGCTACGCTGCCAGCAACTTATTTCATAAATCCAGAAGGAGAAATCGTACAAAGTTTATTTAGACCCCAGACTCAAGAATCGTTAGAGGATATTTTGCGCAGCCTTAAAGAGGTTATGTAAAAAATTATCTTTAAGTAAGTTTTCTGGGTTAATTTTTTCTTTATTAAGATAGACAGTCCAATGCAAGTGAGGACCGGTCACTCTTCCTGTTTCGCCTACAGTTCCAATCAATTCACCCTGTTGAATCATTTGACCTTCTTTTATTAAAGATGAATCAAGATGACTATAAGAAGATATTAAGCCAAAGCCATGATCTAAAATGACTGTATTGCCGGTATAAAAGAAATTACCAGTTAATATCACTCTACCTTTTAAAGGAGCCGAAACCTCAACCCCTATGTTTGCTGCAATATCTAATGCGAGATGAGGAGACCTTGGTTTTTCATTAATATATCTTTTTTTACCATATCTACTAGATATAATTCCAACAACTGGATTCTTGAAATTAAAAGAAGGACTTATAGAAGTATCATAGCTTTGCAGAGCAGAACCTATTAATAAAGCTTCAGCATTTGCTCTGTCTCTATCCTTCTTATTAAGATCTACTTTAGAGAGATCTTTTATAGTTATCCTTGATTCGCCAAAATTTTTATACTGAACTTCGACATCAATAACTCCAATTGTTTTTAGAGATGTTTTGTAAACATAAGGTAAACCTAATATTAAATATTCAGATTGATCATATTTAAAACTTAAGTCATCTATTTTTACTTCGTCAGTCACCACAGCTATAACATTTCCAGAAGTGCCTGAAATTTCATTTGCTGTTAACTGATAAGATAAGAATATTAAAACTAGAATTAATAAAGCATATTTATTTATCATGCTTAATACCTGCTATTTTTGATTTAAAGCTGCCCGAACTAAGTCTGGTTGTTACCAATTCAGCTTCTTGAACTTCCTGAGAATTTTTTATAGCTTGCCCAGAAGCATTTTGAACAATTGCATAACCTCTATCCAATACTGCCAATGGACTAAACGCATGCAAATTTGAGTTAATTTTTTCAAGAGATTTTGATTTATTTTCTACAAGATATGTAAAACTTTTAATCATATCTTTGGATAATAGATCAATATCCTTTAGTAGTTCTTTAATAATTTTGTATGGATTTTTTTCAGCAATTGATTGCTTTAATAAAGCTAAACTTTGTTGAGAAAATAAAAATTTCTTTTCTACAGCTTGTTTTAACCTAAGCTCAATATTGTCTAATTTTTGTTTTTGTTCATTTAAGATAACTTGAGGACTTTTCAAGTTAGATTCAAGGAGGTCTAATTTTTGCTTATTGATTTGAAGAATATTTCTCAACCCATTTATTAGGCCCAACTGAATCTCTTGAAGCCTATCACCTAATTGAAATTGAAATTCAGTTGCTAATTCTGCTGCAGCCGTTGGTGTTGGGGCTCGCATATCTGCTACAAAATCAGCAATCGTAAAATCAATCTCATGACCTACACCTGAAATAACAGGAATTGGAAAATCATAAATTTCTCTAGCAAGATCTTCATTATTAAAAGCCCATAAATCTTCAATGGAGCCACCACCTCTTGTCATAAGTACTATGTCGATTGGATTAGCAGAAGTTTCATTAAATAGTAATATTAAATCTAAAGCTTTAATAATTGCTTGAGGAGCAGTGTCACCTTGAACCATTGCAGGTGATAAAGTAACTTGACTTGAAGGAGCCCTTCTTTTAATTGTAGTAATAACATCTTGTAAAGCTGCAGTTGATGCTGATGTAATAACACCTATATGTTTAGGTGGGGAAGGGATATCTTTTTTCTTTAATGGATCAAATAAACCCTCTTTATCTAATTTTTGTTTTAGTTCTTCAAATTGCTGCATCAAATTACCAACACCAGCAGGCTGCATCTGACGAACTATTAATTGATAATCACCTCTTGCAGCATAAAGACTTACCTGACCTTTTAGCACACACTGATCACCATCTTTAGGCGTAAAGTTCATTCGCATTTTTTGATTTTTAAACATGGCACATCTAATGGAACCTTCGGCATCCTTTAATGTGAAATAAATATGACCAGAACTAGGTTGAGCAAGATTAGAAATCTCTCCAAGCACAGATACAGAGCTAAAGTTACTTTCTAGAATCATCTTGGCAGATCTATTTAACTCACCTACAGAGATTATTTCTTTATTCTGATCTAGAATGTCATTCATAACAGAAGTATAGCTTTATGACCGAAAATTTACATCGAGCAAATAATTTTATTTTACT
>Ga0209425_10003507_pt1 | contig 16610 bp, 15 predicted proteins | sample COG_05_FD_184749 | JGI IMG/M metagenome (GOLD analysis project Ga0209425, IMG submission 184749) | Pelagic Microbial community sample from North Sea - COGITO 998_met_05 (SPAdes) (version 2) | ecosystem: Environmental > Aquatic > Marine > Neritic zone/Coastal water | place: Helgoland, sampling...
TATCTATTGACGAAAATCTATACTGAAGGCATGAAAAAGCTCATGATATATAAAATTTTAAGACAAAATGAATGGATGGATTTAAAAAGTAGAGGATCCACCTCAGGTGCGCCAATCGATCTTCAAGATGGGTATATCCATTTTTCAACAGCCTCGCAAGTCGCAGAAACAACTGAAAAATACTTTAAAGGATTAGATAATCTTTTTATTGCAGCCGTGGACGATAGTAAAATAGGTAATGGATTGATTTGGGAGGCTGCTCGGAATAATCAACTTTTTCCACACCTTTATCGAAATCTTAAACTTACAGAAATAATATGGTGTAAAGCTCTTAAACTCAGAAATGGTAAACATATCTTACCATCACAACTAACATGAAATTTTACGAAAAACTCGCGTTACCAATTTTAAAAACTTTGAACTCAGAAATTGCCCATGATCTTTCAATATTAATTCTTAAGAGTAATTTAATTTCTGGGCCTGGGAACTTAACTTCAGACAGACTTAGAACTGATATTTGTGGGTTAAGCTTACCAAATCCTCTGGGTTTGGCAGCTGGATATGATAAAAACGCAAAAGTTGTGCCACAACTAGCAAAACTGGGCTTTGGTTTTATTGAAGTGGGAGCAGCAACCCCACTACCTCAAAAAGGCAATCCAAAACCTAGAATTTTTAGATTAGAAAAAGATTTAGCAATAATTAATCGCCTTGGATTTAACAACGAGGGTATGCATAAGATTAAAAATAGATTAGCGAAATACTCCAGACAGGGAATAGTTGGTATTAATATTGGAGCAAATAAAAATAGTAGTGATCAGTCTGAAGACTATTGTAAGGTGCTAACTGAAATTCACTCATATGTAGATTATGCAACTATCAATATATCCTCTCCAAATACAAAAAATCTTAGACAGTTGCAGAAACAAAACTCTTTAAAAAAACTGTTACAAAAAGTTGATAATACAAAAAAATATTTAACAAATACACCACCTATTTTTCTTAAAATCTCTCCTGAACTTACGTTAAGTGAGATTAAAGAAATCTCTGCTCTAGCATTAGAATTTGGCGTAAATGGAATTATTGCCACGAATACTACCTTAGATAGGAAAACGTTATTAAGCAAAAATCAAAGCCATGATGGCGGCCTCTCAGGGAAACCACTATTTTTAAAATCAAACATAATCTTAGCTCAATTTTCTGAAGAGTTAGATGGAAAAATACCTTTGATTGGAGTGGGAGGGGCCTCCTCTGCCTTGGAAGTTTACTCAAAGATTAAAGCTGGTGCGAGCGCCGTTCAGCTTTATTCAGCGTTGATATTTAATGGTTTTTCATTGGTTGAAAAAATCATAAAGGAATTAGATATACTTTTGGAAAATGACGGTTATGAAAATATAAAACAGGCCGTTGGAGTAGAGAGAGAAAAATGGTTATAAACACTATAATATGGCACAATCCTAAATGCTCAAAGTCTCGCCAAGCTCTAAGATACTTAAATCAAAAAGATACAAACCCAGTGATCAGATTGTATCTCAAAAACCCCCCAACAATATCCGAATTAAAGAAAGTACTTTTACTCTTAAATCTGAGGACACTCGAGCTTACACGTACGAAAGAAGTGGAATTTAAAGCTTTACCATCTAATATAATCAATGATGACAATCTTTTGATAAAAGCTCTAACTCAGTATCCAAAATTAATTGAGCGACCAATAATTATAAAAGGTGAAAGAGCCGTTTTAGGCCGAACAACTTCTAAAATAGAAGAATTGTTTTAAGATTTGATTGATCGTTCAATAGAAAAATATTGAAAAAATAGAGTAAGTGCTCGCACTATAAACATAACCATTAATGCAGCCCAAAGTCCTTGATTTCCAAAGGGCTCATAAAGCAACCATACAACTAAGCAATATATTCCAAAGGAGATAACCATGCAGTTTCTCATATCTTTAGTGCGAGTTGCGCCTATAAAAATTCCATCCAAAATAAAAGCAGGAGCCGCTAATATTGGCGCAGCTATTACCCAATAAACGTAAATTTTTGAACTTTCTCGAAGTTCTTCTGAACTAGTCATTAGAACAATTAAAAAATCTGAACCAAAATAAAAACATAATGTCAAAATGATGGCAGCTAAAAACGCCCAAAAAGTGGCAAAAATTGAAACTTTTCGTAAACTCCTCACCGATTTTGTTCCAAATGCTTGACCGATTAAAGCCTCAGCACTGAAAGCAAATCCATCCAGCGCATAAGCTGATATACTTAGAAATTGCAGTAATATTTGATTAATCGCCAAGATATCATCATTAATGTCAGAGCTTAAAAACATAAATAATATAAATGCTGCTTGTAAAAACATCGATCGAATTAGAATATCAAAATTTACAACTGCCATTTTTGAAATTTTTGCTTTGTTAAGAACAAGATGAAACGATCGCCAAGCACTACCAATAAAAGCAGACCTACATATAAAAATACCCAGAAAAAATGAAGAAACTTCTGCAAAAACAGTAGCCAATGCAACTCCCTCAACACCCCAATTGAAACCAATTACAAATAGAAAATCTAATAAGATATTTGATCCATTCATCCAAAGCTGTAAAAGCAAGACCATTCGCGTGCGCTCTTGAGCAATCAGCCATCCTAAAATTCCAAAAATTGATATCGCCGCTGGCGCAGAGTAAATCCTTATTTTCATGTAACTATAAGCTAAAGTCTCGACCTCTTCAGAAGCAGGTGAAACTTTAAAAGCACCCCAAAAAATGAAATCTTTAATAAGTATCAACACTAATCCGGCAGTTATCCCAATCATCAATGTTCGACTTAATAACGCGATAATTTCTTGGGAATCCTTTCTACCAACAGCCTGAGCAGTTAGGCCGGTTGTACCCATACGCAAAAAGCCAAAAATCCAATAGATGGCAGATATAATAAGAGCTCCAATCCCAACTGCCCCAATTGGCGCGACCTTCCCTAGTTGGCCAATTACTGCAGTATCTACGAGCCCTAACAATGGAATAGTGACATTAGATAAAATTATTGGAATCGAAATTGTTAAAATACGTTTATGAGTAATATTTGAGCTATCCACGGCTTACAGGCATTAAAAAATGTCCAGATGCTTGTGCAAACAATCTACTTCTTTTATCCTGCCAAGCTTCAACATGAACAGAAGCATATCTTCTTCCTGCTCTCTTTACCTCAGCCTTAGCATACGCGTCTTTTGGCAAACCTGAACGTAAATAGTCGACAGTAAAATCAATAGTTTTAGGTATTAGCTGCAGAGATTGATCCACATTGATCCCTGTTGAATTTTTGGCATTTGGATTCATATTTTTCCAGACAGAGCTGTAAGAAAGGCCAAATATTGCTGTTATTTCAAGAAAAGATGCCGTTACGCCACCATGCAATGCTGGGAGAGCAGGGTTACCGATTAATTTTGGATTAAAGGGAAGAATTACAATTAAGTCATCGTCTTTTTGTTCAAATTTCACACCTAAAAAGCTTACATATGGAACATTGGAAATAAGTTTTTGCAACAGCAGGTTTCTATGCTCAGTAGAATATTCAGAGGGCTCTGAGTTCATAGTCATCCTTTGTCACTCAATTTTTGGACTGTATAAGCGCCAGTAGCCGTTGCTACTGGCCGGCTCTCATCCTCGTCGTAAGCAGTAGCTCTTACAAAAGCCACTGAGCGGGTAACATGATAACATTCTGCCTTAGCTGTTATTCGATGATTTGGAGTGGCAGAGCGCATATAATCAATCCGAAAATCTAATGTCGAAGTAATAGCGGGAACAGAAGGATGACACATAACTGCTGCACCACCACAGCTATCTAAAAGTGAGGAGACTGCGCCACCATGCAAAACTCGAGTACTCAGATCCCCTATAAATCTTTCATCGTAAGGCATTGATATAATGGCAAATCCATTCTCGATAAAATCTAGTGACATTGATAACTCAGAGGAAAAAGGAATTACCTTCATAAATTGCTTTGCTATATCCGCTTTGGAATTTATTTTACTGGTCATATTTCTATTTCTTTCCAATTCCTTCGTCTATCAAATTTGATGTTGTTAAAGCAAGTTAAATATTCAGAAAGAGGTTATCAAAGGATCTGTTCGCATAGTCTTGAAACCACACGTGCAATTCGTAAATAAAGCTTTTTTAAGGGGAAGTTTTTTAAAATTATATAACGTTATCGCTGATAACTTGAAATTAGACTTAAAAGTGCTAAATTGTACGTCACGTAACAAAAGTAAGGCCTATGATAGAGAATTGCATAAGTTTTAAACAAATGTGCGAAAAGTTTGGTTGCACCGCAAGAACATTGCGGCACTATGAAGAGATTGAACTGTTATTTCCGCAGAAAGAAGGTCGAAGCCGTTGGTACGGGAAGCGAGAAATAGCGAGAATGAAATTGATTATGCGCGGTCGCAGATTTGGGTTTCCTTTGGAGGGAATACGCCAATGGTTGTTAATGTATGACGGTGATAAGAATAATATCGATCAAATCAATGCTTGGATTGAAATGGCCACAAACCAGATTGAAGAACTGAAATCAAAGCGGATGGCTTTGGATCAAAGTATTGAAGAATTAAAATCTTTGCGAGATAAATCAGAAAATTCTTTGAAAAAAGGAAAACCCTCTTTATAATAGAGACTAACTTACGTTAACGTAAGGTAAGTTATTGATCAACTATAACACGAAGTTATTATTCCATCAAAAGGTTGGAGGATTTAACATGTCTGATGTCTTGATGACCATTCGTGAAATGTGTGATGAATTCAATGTAACACCACGGACTCTTCGTTTCTATGAGTCAAAAGAGTTAATTTTTCCAATTAGAACTGGACAAAGGCGAAGTTATACCCATCAAGATCGAGGGAGATTAAAGCTTATAATGCAGGGAAAACGATTTGGTTTTGCTCTTGAGGATATAAGACAACTTTTAAACCTTTATAATTTGGGCGATCAAAGATACACGCAGTATCTTCGAACTATAGAAAAAGCGAGAGCGCGATTGAAAACCATGATTTCGCAGAGAGATGAACTATCTGAAGCCATAGAGGATTTAAAAGAGCATATTCTCCAAGGAGAAAAAGAATTAAGTAAAATGAATAAGAAACCCATCATAACAACCTAAGGTAGAGATTTATACATGACAACTTACACGGCACCAACGAACGATATGGCTTTTATTCTACATGAGCTTTTAGAAATCGAGAAACAAGAGATACCTGGTTACTCTGACATGACACCAGACTTTACTTCTGCAATATTAGAAGAAGCTGGAAAACTGAATTCAGAAATTTTACATCCACTGAATACTGTTGGAGACACAGAAGGATGTAGGCTTGAAAACGGTGTTGTCTATACCCCAAAAGGTTTTAAAGAAGCTTTTAATCAAATAAGATCAGGTGGTTGGCCAGGAATCGATTGTAGTCCAAAATATGGCGGACAAGGAATTCCAGCAGTTGTTGCGATGCAAACCTCAGAGATGTTTGCTTCATCTAACCAGGCTTTAGCTATGTATCATGGATTAACACATGGAGCCCAATCAGCAATTATTGCTCATGGTACAGATGCTCAAAAAGAAACGTATCTTCCAAAGATGATTTCTTGTGAATGGACCGGCACTATGAACCTAACGGAGCCTCACTGCGGAACTGATTTAGGTTTAATGCGAACCAAGGCGGATCCAGCAAACGATGGTACTTATAAAATTTCTGGACAAAAAATCTTTATATCAGCTGGTGACCATGATTTGGCTGATAATATAATACATCTTGTATTAGCTAAAATACCAAATGGCCCAAAAGGTATAAAAGGCGTTTCATTATTTATAGTGCCCAAATACTTAATTAACTCAGATGGAACTTTAGGAGCAAGAAATGGACTAAGTGTTGGAAGCATCGAAGAGAAAATGGGCATACATGGGAATTCTACATGTGTGATGAATTACGATGGAGCAACAGCTTATCTGTTGGGTGAAGAGCACAAGGGTATGCGTGCTATGTTTACCATGATGAATGAAGCCAGGCTTGGAGTAGGCCTCCAAGGATTAGGTCAAGCAGAAGTTGCCTATCAGAACGCTGTATCGTATGCAAAAGATAGACTACAAGGAAGAAATATAACTGGAGCTGTATATCCCAAAAAAACAGCAGATCCTTTAATTGTTCATCCAGATATCAAAAGAAACCTATTATCACAAAAAAGTTTTATTGAAGGAGCCAGAGCCTTTACGTCATGGAGTGCCATGCTGTTCGACAAATATGAACGAGAACATGATCATGATGCAGATGGTATTGTCAGTCTTTTAACCCCAGTAGTTAAAGGGTTTTTAACAGACATAGGATATGACATGACAATACAGGCTCAGCAAATATACGGAGGCCATGGTTACATCGAAGAACATGGCATGAGTCAATTCACTAGAGACGCTCGAATAGCAATGATCTATGAGGGAACTAATGCGATTCAAGCTTTAGATCTCGTTGGAAGAAAACTTGGAAAAGATAATGGCAAACATGCATTATCATTTTTTGAAATTATAACTAATTTTATCAAGGAAAACAAAGATCACTCAGAGCTAAATGAAGCTTTTTTAGACAAGTTAAAAGTTGGATCAAAAGACTTGCAAGCGGCATCAATGTATTTCATGCAAAATGGAATTAAGAATCCTTATGATGCTTTGGCTGGATCCTATGATTTCATGCATATGATGGGACACGTTTGCTTAGGTTTGATGTGGTCAAAAATGGCAAAAATATCACTGCTTAAACTAGAAAAAAACTGTTCAAATTCTGAGTTTTATGAGACAAAAATAAAAACTGGAAAATTTTATATGGAGAGATGGATGCCAATGACTTCCTTACATTTAAACCGCATTCAATCTGGTTCAGAAACAATTATGTCAATGACTGCAGAAAATTTTTAACAACTCAACATCCTAAGTAAATCGAGGCTTACAACACAAACCATATTTGGTATATGTATATAAGTTAGATACTAAATTTATAATGAATACTGATATGCAACTGGAGATTTAGAATGACATTTGCCAATTTGAAATCAAACTGGATGACAGACGAACACAAAATGATTTCAGAAATGACAGCTAATTTTATCAACACAGAGTGGGCACCAAAATTTGATAAATGGCGCAAGCAAGGTGAAATGGATCGTAGCACTTGGGTGGAAGCAGGAGATCTTGGATTATTATGCCCATCAATTCCGGAACAATATGGTGGTGCTGGTGGGGATTTTGGCCATGAAGCTGCAATTTTAATAGAGGGGAGCAGAGCTAATTTAGCAAGTTGGGGCCATGCAATACATTCGGGCATTGTAGCTCATTATGTTCTGCATTGTGGCACAGAGGAGCAAAGAGAGCGATGGTTGCCAAAAATGGTTTCAGGCGAACTAGTTGGTGCTTTAGCAATGACAGAACCATCTGGCGGATCAGATGTACAAGCTATCAAAACTAGAGCAATCAAAGATGGAAATTCATACAGATTAACTGGTCAAAAAACTTTTATAACCAATGGCCAGCATGCAAATTTAATAATTGTTGCTGCAAAAACTAATCCTTCAGAAAAAGCCAGAGGAACCTCCTTGGTCGTGGTTGAAACAGATGGAGCCGAAGGATTTTCAAGAGGCAGAAATTTGGAAAAAATTGGCGCTAAAGCAGCTGATACATCTGAACTATTTTTTGATAATGTTGAAATTCCTCCAGAAAATATTTTAGGCGGCGAAGAAGGGCAAGGCTTCTATCAAATGATGCAACAACTTCCTCAAGAGCGTTTAATAATTGGTTGTGGGGCAGTTGGAGCGATGGAAGGAGCAGTTCAGAGAACTATCGATTACTGTAAAGAACGTGAGGCCTTTGGTAATCCAATTATTCACTTTCAAAATACTCGATTTAAATTGGCCGAATGCAAGACGAGAACAGTAGTTGCGAGGAGCTTTCTAGACAATTGCATCGAAGCACATCTTAACAATGAGCTATCCGTGGAAACAGCAGCAATGTGCAAATACTGGCTTACTGATGAGCAAAATCAAGTGATCGACGAATGCTTACAACTACACGGAGGATATGGTTTTATGCAAGAGTATGCCATCGCTGAAATGTGGACAGATGCAAGGGTACAACGAATATATGGCGGGACAAACGAGATAATGAAAGAATTAATTTCTAGAAACCTTTAAGGAGGCACTATGTCTATCATACTTCATTGTTTTGGCGAAAGTGGTAATTCATACAAGGCAGCATTAACCTTAGAACTGTCTGGTTTAGAATGGATCCCTGAAAAAGTTGATTTTTTCAATGGGGCAGCAAGAACTCCAGAATTTAAATCTTTAAACATTCTTGGAGAAGCTCCTGTGATGGTGGATGGAACCATAATATTGAGCCAATCTGGGGCAATTCAACAGTACGTATCAGACAAATCAGGCAAACTCGGCGGATCTCCGCAAGAAAAATATGAAATACTTAGATGGATATTATTTGATAATCATAAGCTTTCTTCACAAGCTGGCAATACACGGTTTATGATGAATTTCTTACCAGAAAAACATAGAAATGAACAAGTAATACAATTTATGCAGGGACGACTTAAGGCTGCATACCATTCATTAGATACGGCTTTGCATGATAAGGATTGGTTAGTTGGAGAACACATGACAATTGCTGATATCGCTAACTGCGGATACCTTTTTTATTCAGAGCCCTTTGGATTTAATAGAAAGCAATGGATAAATATTGACAGGTGGCTGTCAAATATAGAAGAAACACCAGGATGGAAACATCCTTACGATTTGATGCCAGGAAACCCAAGTGATAGACTTTAAAGTGGAGTAAAAGATGACTGACGCGTATATTTATGATGCGGTAAGAACACCGCGTGGAAAAGGTAAAAAAGATGGTACTTTACACGAAGTTACAGCAGTCGGACTATCTGCTCGAACTCTTAATGAATTAGCAGATAGGAATAATCTCAGTGGACACGCTGTAGAAGATGTTATTTGGGGTAATGTAACCCAAATTGGGGAACAAGGCGCTTGCTTAGCGCGTTCCGCTGTACTGGGTTCCAATCTAGACCAAAGCATACCTGGCGTTTCAATAAATCGTTTTTGCGCGAGTGGGCTTGAGGCAGTAAATATGGCGGCAAATCAAGTAAGAGGTGGTGCCGGTGATGCATTTATTGCTGGAGGTGTTGAGAGTATGTCTAGAGTCCCAATGGGTATGGATGGCGGAGCAATAGCTATTGACCCAGAACTCACAATGAAAAATTACGTGGTGCCCCAGGGTATTTCTGCAGATATAATTGCCACAAAATATGGTTTCTCAAGAGATGAATGTGATGCGTACGCTGTCGAAAGTCAAAACAGGGCTGCTATTGCTGAAGCTGAAGGCAGGTTCTCTCGATCCAGAGTTTCTCTGAAAGATCAAAATGGATTAACTATATTGCAAAATGATGAAATGATTAGGAAGACAGACATGCAATCATTAGGATCTCTCAGGCCATCATTTAAAGATATGGGGGAGGTTATGCCCGGATTCGATAAAATCGGAATAATGCGCTATCCAGAGTTGGAAACTATTAATCATGTTCACCATGCTGGTAACTCGTCAGGAATCGCTGATGGTGCCGCAGCTATTCTAATAGGCAACAAAGAATATGGTGAAAAAAATAATCTAAAACCACGCGCAAAATTCAGAGCAACAAGTAGAATTGGAACAGATCCAACAATTATGCTTACTGGGCCAATCCCTGCGACAGAACGTGTTCTAAAAGCTGCTGGGATGGACATTAGCGACATCGACTTATTTGAAGTTAACGAGGCTTTTGCATCCGTTGTTTTGAGGTTCATGCAAGCTTTTGATGCAGACCATAGTAAAATAAATGTAAATGGAGGCGCAATTGCAATGGGCCACCCTTTAGGAGCTACAGGTGCGATAATCCTATCAACGCTATTAGATGAAATGGAACGAGCTGATAGAGAGACCGGACTAGCAACCCTTTGCATCGGATCAGGAATGGGTGCCGCAACAATTATTGAGCGAGTATAAATATTAAAACGAGATTTTAACAAAATCTATTAATTATAAGATATTAAATTGAAAATTTAGGAAAATTATCATGAGTGAATTCAATTATTCCGTAGATTCTGATGGAATTGGCATCATATCTTGGGACGTACCAAACAAGTCAATGAATGTAATGTCTCTTGACGGTCTGATCCAATTAGATGAACTTTTCGATAAAGCAATTTTGGACAACAACGTAAAAGGTATCATAATAACATCTGGGAAAACTGATTTTGCAGGCGGAATGGATTTAAACGTCTTGGCTGACATGAAGTCAGCACAAGGAGTAAACCCAGCACAAGGATTATTTGATGGAGTAATGCGAATTCATAAATTGCTGAGAAAAATAGAACTCGCAGGTATGGATTTTAAAACAAAAAAAGGAGCCAAACCAGTTGCAGCCGCAATTACTGGAACAGCCGCAGGGATTGGCTTAGAGTTGCCATTGGCCTGCCACAGAATATTTGCAGTAGATAATAAAAAAGCCAAAATTGGCCTGCCAGAAATTTTAGTTGGCATTTTTCCAGGTGCTGGTGGAGCGACTCGGTTAGTTAGAAAACTCGGTGCCATGAATGCTGCACCATTCCTATTAGAGGGAAAATTATTATCTCCCTCTAAAATGAAATCTGCTGGAATCATCGATGAACTTACTGAAAGTGAAAATCTAATTGCAGATGCAAAATCATGGATTTTGCAAGCTAAGGATTCTGACTGTGTAAAACCATGGGATGAAAAAGGCTATAAAATGCCAGGAGGAGCACCTTACCATCCGGCTGGTTTTATGACATTTGCCGGTGCTTCAGTAATGGTGAACGCAAAAACCCAAGGTGCTTTTCCAGCTGCAAAAGCCCTTCTTTCAGCTGTTTATGAAGGCGCCCAAGTGCCATTTGATACGGCTCTCAAAATTGAGGCTCGCTGGTTTACAAATATTTTAATGAACCCGTCATCGGCAGCAATGATGCGCTCTCTTTTTATTAATAAAGAAGCTCTTGAAAAGGGTGCTGTTCGTCCAAAAAACATACCAGATCAAAAAGTAAAAAAAGTAGGGGTGTTGGGAGCCGGTATGATGGGTGCTGGAATATCATATGTTTCTGCGATGGCAGGTATAGAAGTGATCCTTTTAGATATGAAAAAAGAAGATGCCGAAAAAGGGAAAACTCATGCTGAAAATCTTTTAAATATTGGTATAAAACGAAAAAAAATTACAGAGGAAAAAAAATTAACTATTCTAAATTTAATAAAGCCAACCATTGAATTTACTGATCTAGGCGAGTGTGACTTGATTGTTGAAGCTGTTTTTGAAGACCCTACGATTAAAGCTGAAGTCACAAAAAAGGCAGAGGCCGTTATTGGTAATGACAGTATTTTTGCGACAAACACTTCAACATTACCCATTACTTCATTAGCAAGTGCATCCGTTAGGCCAGAACAATTTATAGGAATCCATTTTTTCAGCCCTGTTGATAAAATGTTATTAGTTGAGATTATAAAAGGAAACGCTACTGGCGACAAAGCGGTTGCTAAGGCATTGGATTATGTTCAACAAATTAAAAAAACACCAATTGTTGTTAATGATGCTAGGTTCTTTTTTGCAAATAGATGTATCATCCCATACGTCAACGAAGGAGCGATGATGGTTGCGGAAGGAATCGCTCCAGCTGCAATCGAAAACGCGGCCAAGCAACTTGGCTTTCCATTAGGCCCACTACAACTTACGGACGAAACTTCAATCGATCTCGGCGTTAAAATTATAAAAGCGACTCAAGCGGCGATGGGAAATGAATATCCCGAGAAAAATGGTGATGAAGTTAGCTTTAAGCTTTTTGATGAGGGCCGATTAGGGCGTAAAACAAATGCTGGGTTTTATGAATACGATGATAAGGGAAAACGCACAGGGTTATGGACTGGCTTGAGCAAAATCTGGCCAACCAAAGAGACACAACCAGAGTTTGAGGAAATTAAAAACCGACTTATCTTGAGCCAAGTATTGGAGGCTATAAAAGCTCTCGAAGAAGGTGTTTTAGAAGATATTAGAGAAGGTGATGTTGGAGCTATTCTTGGTTGGGGGTTTGCACCTTGGTCTGGGGGACCTTTTGGCTGGACAGATATAAAAGGCTTAAAAAATGTTGTCAAAATATGTAATGAACTATCCATGAAGGAGGGCAAGAGATTTTTGCCACCAAAATTATTAACTGAAATGGCAAATAACAACGAGACTTTTTACGGCAAATACCTCAAAAAAAATGATGCAGCGTAGTGCATTTATTTTTTTATAGTTTAACTTTTAGAGTTATCTTGCCCAAATCAAAATAATTATGCCCGAAAGCACGATAAAAATAACACCTATAATCGCTGTTAAATCTAGCATTTCTCCAAAAAGCATATAACCCCAAAAACCTGCACTCAATAAAAACGCATACTCAAATACAGAAACATATGAAGCTTCAGCCACCTGATAACCCCTAGTTATTAACGCTACACCTATAACTGAAACAAATGCTTGGCAAATCACTATCAAGGTAAAATTTAAACTTGGCCAAACGAAACCTCTCGTAAGAAAATTTGCCTCATAGGAAACAGGGAAAATTGTAAAGTATAATAAACCCAAGATACCATAGACTCCCAAAGCAAGAAAAAAACCCAGTGTTAAAACTTCTGTGCTTTCATTTGGACATAGATATCTCGTAGTCAAACCAAGCATTCCATAAAAAAAACCTGCAAATAGTGGCAAAAATGAAAAATAGCTTAAATTTTTAGTATCGGGTTGTAGCATCAATAATACGCCTGAAAATCCAATTGCCACCGCCAAAATCCGCCAAATCCCAATTTTAACCTTAAAATAAAAACTAGATATTATTAAAACAAAAATAGGAGCAGTAAAGAGACCAGCACCAGCCTCTGCGATTGGAATAACTGATAATGCACCAAAATACATAATCATTGCAGTCGCGCCAAAAAAACTTCTAATAGCGACAAAAAAAAAGTTATTTGGTAATAGCTGCAACTTATAAATACGACTTACAATAAGTAAAACAATGCAAATAATGACTGATCTGCTAAAATGGAATTGCCAAACACTTCCGTCTTCTCCAATATATTTAATCAGGTTGTCTACAAGACCTATCATTGTCATGGCACTAAACACTAAGATTCCAGCCAGCATTAGTCGATTTTGTTTTAACTCTTTCATAATAAACCTTTATGATTGTTATTGCTAAAATTTGTCAATTGGATAAACATCAGTTGCTAATACAGAACTGACTTATTGGTAATTAAAAAATAAGGATACAAAATGGGCTGGATGCGAGACGAAAATGGATTAGATAAAAACAATGCTAATTACGTCCCTTTAACTCCACTTTCGCACATAAATAGAGCTGCGCAAGTTTTTCCAAACAAGGAAGCTGTGATTTATGGAAACCACCGTAAAACATGGTTAGAAACGCATAACAGATGTTCCCAATTAGCCAACGTTTTAGTAGATATGGGAGTCATGTCAGGGGATGTGGTTGCAACAGTAATACCAAATTTGCCTGCACAAGTTGAAGCTCATTTTGGTATTCCAGCGTGTGGCGCCGTCTTAAACACTATAAATACCCGTTTAGAAGAACAAACAATCAGTTACATTTTTAGTCATGGTGAAGCCAAAGTAGTATTAGTGGATACACAATTCTTAACCGTTGTAGAAAATGCGATTAATGCAATGGAAAAAGAAGGGCCAAAAATTATTGAGGTAGCTGACCCTCACGCAGGTTTTAAAGCTACTGGCAGATATCCTGAATACGAAGAATTACTCAAATCATCCTCAAAAACTTTCGAATGGCTTATGCCAAAAGATGAGTGGGAAAGTATTTCACTTAACTATACTTCTGGAACCACAGGAAGGCCAAAGGGTGTTGTAAGTCATCATCGAGGTTCGTACCTGATGACAATGGGAACTGTCATAAGCTGGAAAATGACACTATATCCAAAATATTTAACTATTGTACCTCTTTTTCATTGTAATGGGTGGAATCATACATGGATGATGCCCCTCTTAGGTGGGACAATCGTTTGTTGTAGAGATGTGACCGCCGAAGCAATCTACAACGCAATTTCTGAAGAAGGAATAACACATTTTGGTGGGGCACCAATTGTACTAAATGCTATCGTCAATGCAACAAGTAACGAACGGAAAGAGTTTAAACATAAAGTAGAGATATTCACGGCCGGTGCTCCCCCTGCCGCAGCCACATTAGCGGCTATTGAAAAAATTGGGTTTAGCGTAACACAAGTATATGGCCTGACTGAAACTTATGGACACGTTACGGAATGCTTATGGAATGAAGATGACTGGGGTGACTTACCTGATGCAGAAAAAGCATCAATTAAATCAAGACAAGGTGTGTTATTTCCAATGATGGAAGAAATAACAGTATTGAATAAGGACTCCTTAAAGATTGTGCCAAGTGATGGAGAAACACTTGGGGAAATAGCAATTAGAGGTAACTCAGTTATGAAAGGTTATTACAAAAATGAAGAAGCTACATCGGAGGCATTTCAAGGTGGATTTTTTCATTCTGGGGATATTGCCAAAATTTACCCAGACTCCCACATTCAAATAGCTGATAGAGCAAAGGATATAATTATATCGGGTGGTGAGAATGTTAGTTCAGTCGAAATAGAAGGCGCTCTTATGAATCATCCTTCTATTAGCCTTTGTGCAGTGGTCGCAATGCCTGATAAAAAATGGGGTGAGGTGCCATGCGCTTTTATTGAGTTGAAAGATGGAGAAAATCTAACTGAAACAGAGACTATAAAGTTTGTACGGAAACAGCTTGCAGGGTTTAAAACGCCCAAGAAGGTTATATTTCAAGATTTACCTAAAACCTCGACTGGAAAAATACAAAAGTTTCAATTGCGAGAGCAAATTAAAAACTCTTAACACCCCTACTCTATCTATCATTTTAAAGTATGTTTGATATTATACTCATTAAGCGCAATTTTAAATATTACCGAATGTTAGAAAATGACTGCACTAGAAAAATTTGACCGGTTAGAATCTACTGGACTTTGGCGAGAAACATCTGAAAGCCAAAGTGTCGAGGTATTAATAACTTTTGGAAATTCGTCTCTAATCCTATCGGATTTTACTGGCAGTCCTTTAACCCATTGGTCACTTCCTGCGATAGTAAGAATAAATCCAACCAAAAGACCAGCTGTCTTTAGCCCTAATTTATCTGATGCTGAAAAGATCGAAATAGAAGATAGCACGATGATAAATGCTATTGAGGAAGTACGGAAATCCATTAAGAGCAGGCAGCCTAAACCTGGAAAATTAAGAGTTTTAACACTATTAGTTTCATTAATTGTCATTATCGCACTTTTGATTTTTTGGCTACCAAATGTACTTACAAAACACACAAGTGGTTTAGTATATGCCGAGCAAAGAACACAAATAGGTAGGCTTCTTCTTAATGAGATTTCCAAACTATCTGGCCCACCATGCGAGACAAAATCAGGTACTAACACATTGAGCAACTTTGAGAAAAGGTTATTTCCTGACAACGATATAAAAGTTTTGGTATTTTCCAGAGGCATTAAAACTTCGACTCATTTGCCGGGTAAATTTATCCTTTTAGATAGTAAGACTGTTGAAGATTTTGAAGTACCTGAAGTTGCAGCTGGTTTTGCTGTAGTAGAGAAAATCAAGTTAGATAATCAGGATCCAATTGAAAAATTACTCTTATTTTCAGGAACTAGAGTAGTTTTAAAATTTTTAACAACAGGAAAATTAAATCAAATAACACTCGAAGAGTATGCCAGATATCTTTTATCAGAAAAACCAAATACCCCTGCTTTTGAAAGCATACTTCAAGAGTTACAATTAGCAAATGTAAATCCAGATCCATACGCATATGCTATCGATGTAACCGGAGAGTCTACAGCTGACCTGATTGGTAAAAAAGTTATCAACAACCACAGGCAAGTTCTATCCAAAAATGATTGGTTAAGCTTACAAAGTATCTGCGGCGGATAACTCCCCTCCTCTTAAATATAAAATTTTATCCATACGATTAGCTAATTCTAAGTCGTGGGTAGCAATAATAGTTGAGATTCCAAGATTATTAGCCATGCTCTTTATCAACTTAAACACATTTAAAGATGCTTCAGCATCTAAATTCCCTGTTGGTTCATCTGCTAATAAAACTGCCGGTTTATTTGCTAAGGCTCGACAGAGAGCAACCCTCTGCCGTTCACCACCAGACAATTCGGCCGGTTTATGAAAGATACGTTCAGATAGGCCTACTTCAAATAGTAATTCTTCTGCAAAACCTTGAGACTCAAGAGTAGATTTCCCTGCACATAATTGCGGTAGAGCAACATTACCTAATGCGGTAAATTCTGCTATCAAATGATGAAATTGATAAACAAACCCAATTTTATCTCGTCTTGTATTTGTCCGATTTTTTTCAGAGATTCTGCTCATAGATTTACCACAAATAATAACTTCGCCACTATCCAAATCATCCAAAAGGCCTGCT
>Ga0209425_10003510_pt1 | contig 16608 bp, 16 predicted proteins | sample COG_05_FD_184749 | JGI IMG/M metagenome (GOLD analysis project Ga0209425, IMG submission 184749) | Pelagic Microbial community sample from North Sea - COGITO 998_met_05 (SPAdes) (version 2) | ecosystem: Environmental > Aquatic > Marine > Neritic zone/Coastal water | place: Helgoland, sampling...
ATCATCACCTTTAACTTTTATACCGTCTAAATCTTGCGCAGCATAAAGTAGGGCGCAACCACCGCCAATAACTACTCCTTCTTCAACAGCGGCTCTTGTAGCATTAAGAGCATCTTCAACTCTATCTTTTCTTTCTTTCACTTCAACCTCTGTAGCACCACCAACTTTAATTACAGCAACACCTCCAGCAAGCTTAGCTAATCTTTCTTGAAGTTTTTCTTTATCATAATCAGATGTTGTTTCATTAATCTCAGCTCTAATTTGATTACATCTTGCTTCGATGTCAGATTTTTTTCCTTCACCGGCTACAATTGTACTGTTTTCTTTATCAATTTTAACTTTTTTGCAAGAACCTAGATCTCCAATTTTAACATTTTCTAGTTTAATACCAAGATCCTCAGAAATTACCTGACCCCCAGTTAAGATTGCAATGTCTTCTAACATTGATTTTCTTCTATCACCAAAACCTGGAGCTTTGACGGCCACAACTTTTAAACCACCCCTTAATTTATTTACTACTAAAGTTGCTAAAGCTTCACCTTCCACATCTTCAGAAATAATCATTAATGGTCTATTGGCTTGTACAACGGACTCTAAAAGAGGAACCATTGGTTGCAGGTTAGTTAATTTTTTTTCAACTAAAAGAACTAAAGGATTATCTAGTTCTGTTATCATTTTTTCAGTATTTGTTACAAAGTAAGGAGACAAGTAACCTCTATCGAATTGCATACCTTCAACAACATCAAGCTCAGTTTCAACACCTTTCGCTTCCTCAACAGTTATTACACCTTCATTACCAACTTTTTGCATTGCTTTTGAAATCATGTCACCAATTGATTTTTCACCATTAGCTGAGATAGTTCCAACTTGAGCAACTTCTTCGTTAGCTTTTACTTTTTTTGAAGATGACTTTAATGTTTCGATAACATGTTCTACAGCTTTATCTATGCCTCTTTTAAGGTCCATAGGATTCATTCCAGCTGTTACATATTTTAATCCCTCTGTAACAATAGCTTGAGCTAAAATAGTTGCGGTAGTAGTTCCATCACCAGCATTATCGTTAGTTTTGCTAGCAACTTCTTTTACCATTTGAGCGCCCATATTCTCAAACTTATCTTCAAGTTCTATTTCTTTAGCTACAGAAACACCGTCTTTAGTAATTTTTGGTGCTCCATAAGATTTATCCATAACAACATTACGACCCTTCGGTCCTAATGTTACTCTCACTGCGTTAGCAAGTGTATTAACACCTTTAAGCATTCTTGTTCTAGCGTCAGTGTCAAATTTAATTATTTTTGCCATTATTTTTCTCCTTAAAGGTTATTATTTACTTTTTGAAATTCCCATTATGTCTGATTCTTTCATAATGCTGTATTCTTTATTATCAATTTTTACTTCAGTCCCTGACCATTTACCAAAAAGAACTATATCACCCACTTTAACTTCCATCGGTGAAAGTTTTCCGTCTTCATTTCTAGCTCCATGGCCAACAGCAACTACTTCGCCTTCTTGAGGCTTTTCTTTTGCTGTATCTGGAATAATAATTCCACCAGCGGTTTTTTCTTCGCTGTCTAATACTTTAATAAGCACACGATCGTGTAGAGGTCTAAATTTCATATATATTTTCTCCTATAAATTTTAATGTATGGCTGATATGGTATGTTTTAATAAGATTTCAAGAGGCTAAAATCATTAAAAAAGGGCATAAATACTATATTTTAGAGAGTATTATGGAACTAAAATTAAGAAAGATAATAAAAATTGAGAGAATTAAATCATTTATCAGAAGTATATAATGTTTACGATACTTTCGTAATAGATCTTTGGGGCGTTATACATGACGGCATAAAACTAAATAATAGAGCTATAGAGGCAGTAGCTCAATTAAAAATAAAATCAAAAAAAATAGTGTTTTTATCTAATGCACCAAGACCAAGTGCAAAGGTTGTAGATTTTTTATTAAAAATGAAAATGGATAAAAATTACTTATCAAATGTAATAACATCAGGCGAAGCAGCTATGTTAGCAATAAATCAAAATAAATTTGGAAAACATTTTTTTCATTTAGGCCCTCCAAGAGATGCTTCAATTTTTGAAAAAGTAAAAGACAATAAAACAGGAATTGATAACTGTGATTTTATTATTTGTACTGGTTTACTTGATGGGCATGAAGATGACATGAATTATTACAAAAATTTTTTATTAAAGCATATTTCAAAAAAACTAGTTTGCACTAATCCAGATTTAGTTGTTCATAGAGGAAATAAAGAAGAATATTGTGCAGGGTATGTTGCTAAAATTTTTGAAGAATTAGGTGGTAAAGTCACTTATTACGGAAAACCTCACAAAGAAATATATGAAATATGTTTTAAATCAGATGAAAAAGTTTTAGCAATAGGAGATAACTTGAGAACAGATATTAAAGGAGCAAATAATTTAAATAAAGACTGCTTATTTATTTCAAACGGTGTTCATCGTAATGAATTTAGCAACAATCTAGAATTACCAAAACTTTTAAATAAATATAAAGTTAAAGCTAATTATTTTCAAAAAGAACTTCAATGGTAGAATGAAGATTTATAAAAATGTAAATTTAAATAAAAAACATCACAATGGTGTGATTGCCATTGGGAACTTTGATGGATTGCATTTAGGTCATCAGAAAGTAATAAATGAAGCAAAGAAAAAAGCTAAAAAAAATAATTTACCTTTTGGTATAATGACTTTTGAGCCTGTGCCGGTAATGTTTTTTAATTCTAATATTAAAAATCATAGAATAAATTCTCTAAAACAAAAAAAATTACAGCTAAAAAAATTTAAGTTGGATTTTTTAATTATTATTAAATTTAATAAAAAATTTTCTTCACTTACTGCAGAACAATTTATTATGAAAATAATTAACAACAAAACTAAATGCAGATTTTTATACGTAAGTAAAAATTTTAAATTTGGCTACAAAAGACAAGGAAATATTCAAATGCTTAAAAAATATGAAAAGCTATATGATTTTAAAAGTATAATAACTAAACCCTACAAAAAAAAAAATAAAATAATTTCATCTACTTTGATCAGACAAAAAATTATATCTGGCAAAATAAGAGAGGCCAATAAACTTTTAGATCGTGAATGGAGAGTAGAAGGAAAGGTAATCAAAGGAAAAAAACGAGGAAGAAAAATAGGTTTTCCAACATGTAATTTAAAATTGTATGATTACATAATTCCTCGCCTCGGAGTTTATGCGGTAAAAATTAATGGATTAAAATTTAGTAAAAAAGGCATAGCTAATATAGGTTTTAGACCAACATTTAATGGAAAAAACTTATTATTAGAAACAAATATCTTTGGAATTAATAAAAACTTATATAATAAAGAGATTGGTGTAAGTTTTATAAGATTTATAAGACGAGAGAAGAAATTCAAAGATCTTGAACATTTAAAGAAACAAATAAAAATTGATATAAAAAAAGCTAAATAATAATGTCTAAAGATACTTTACAGCTTCCAAAAACTGCCTTTTCAATGAAGGCTAGCTTGCCTACTAAAGAGCCACAAATTATAGAAAAGTGGGAAACAAACAAAGTTTTTGAAAAACTTAGAAAAAAATCAAAAGGCAAAGAGAAATTCATATTACACGATGGCCCTCCATATGCCAACGGCCACATTCATATGGGTACAGCTCTTAATAAAATATTAAAAGATATAATCGTCCGCTTTCATCAGATGAGTGGAAAAGACTCAATCTATGTTCCGGGTTGGGATTGCCACGGATTGCCAATCGAATGGAAAATTGAAGAACAATACAAAAAAAAGAAAAAGAATAAAGACGAGGTCCCGGTAAAAGATTTTAGGGAAGAATGTAGAGAGTTTGCAAAAAATTGGATTAAAGTACACATCAAAGAGTTTAAAAGATTAGGTGTAGTAGGAGATTTTGAAAATTATTATTCAACAATGAGCTTTGAAGCAGAGGCTCAAATTGTTAGAGAATTAGGTAAATTTCTTTTAGACGGGAGTTTATACCAAGGCTTCAAACCAGTTTTTTGGTCTACAGTTGAAAAAACTGCACTTGCCGATGCAGAGGTTGAGTACATGAATCACATATCGAACACTATTTATGTTGCATTTAAAGTTAAAGAAACTAATCAAGATTTCTTAAAGGACGCTAGCGTTGTCATTTGGACAACTACCCCTTGGACAATTCCAGCAAATAAAGCATTGGCATTTAACAGCAACATAGAATATTCCTTGATTGAGATTAGTGAACTAGAGCACTTCAAAGAGAAAAAAATTATTGTTGCAAAAAATTTGATAGAGTCAATTACAAAAGATTGTGAAATAAAAAATTATAAACTCCTAAAAACATTTAAAGGAAAAGATCTTGCAGGTACTATTTGTTCTCATCCATTTATTAAAATGGATTTTGATTATGATGTACCAATGTTGGATGCTCAATTTGTTAATTTAGAACAAGGAACGGGGATTGTTCATTGTGCACCAAGCCATGGCCCAGATGACTTTAATTTATGCTTAAAAAATAATATACCTTCACTTTATACAGTAGATAGCGGAGGGCTTTACACAGAAGAAATTCCATACTTTACAAATACACATATTTTTAAGGCAGATCCTATTGTTATAGAAAAATTAAAAGAGCAAAATAAGTTATTAAAAAATGATAAATTAAATCACAGCTATCCGCACTCTTGGAGATCAAAGGCACCATTAATTTATAGAGCTACACCACAATGGTTTATTTCTATGGAAAAAAATGATTTAAGAAAAAAAGCTATTAAAGCAATTAATGAAACTATTTTTTACCCTGAAAAAGGAAAAGAAAGATTATTATCAATGGTAGAAGGAAGACCTGACTGGTGTGTATCTAGACAGCGAGTTTGGGGAGTTCCATTACCAATATTTATTAATAAAAAGACCAAGGCACCTCTAAGAGATCAAAAAGTTATCGATCGAATAGCTTCAATTTATGAAAAAAGAGGGTCTGACTGTTGGTTTACTGATGATTCAAAAGTTTTTTTGGGAGATGATTATAATGCCGATGATTACGAAAAATTAAAAGATATTGTTGAGGTATGGTTTGATAGTGGATCAACACATAGTTTTGTTTTAGAAAAACGTGAAGACTTAAAATGGCCAGCGGACATGTATCTAGAAGGTTCAGATCAACACAGAGGATGGTTCCATTCTTCACTATTAGAGTCCTGTGGGACAAGAGGCACAGCTCCATTCAAAAGCATTCTCTCCCATGGATTTGTAGTCGATGGAAAAGGTTTAAAAATGTCTAAATCAATGGGAAATGTTATTTCACCTGATGACATATTAAAAAACTACGGAGCAGATATTCTAAGGGTATGGGTTGCTTCCTCCGACTACGCAGAGGATCTTAGGATAGATAAAAGTATATTAACACAACACGCTGAGTCTTACAGAAAAATAAGAAATACATTTAGATTTATATTAGGAAATCTTAAAGACAATTATCAAAAGCAAGATTTTGATAAACTAGAACATAAAAAGTTAGGTGAACTTGAGCAATATATTCTGCATAAACTTTATATAATCGATAAATCTGTAAAAGATAACCTTAAAAATTATAATTTTCATAGACTTTCTAAGGAATTATTAAATTTTTGCACACAAGATTTATCCTCATTTTATTTTGATATAAGAAAAGATGTACTTTATTGCGACAGTTTAAGTTCTAAAAAGAGAACAGATTGTATAATTATTTTAAACATTATTTTAGAAAGCCTGCTTAAATGGTTTGCGCCAATTTTAGTTTTCACCTCTGATGAAATTTATAGCTTAGTCGGTAAAAAAGATGAAAGTATACACGAGAAAAATTTTGTAAGCATTCCAAAAAATTGGGAAAATAAAGAACTAGATAATAAATGGGACAAATTATTTAAAATTAAACAGGAAGCAAATGTAGCTATAGAAGAAAAAAGAACTAACAAAGAAATAGGATCTAGTTTAGAGGCAAAACTCAAAATAACAGCTAACAGTAAAATTTTTAACTTACTCGAAGGTCTTGATTTAGCTGAATATTTTATTACCTCAAACGTAGAAAAAATTAAATCAAGCGAAACAGAAAAACTTATAATAGAAGTTAAAAAAGCCACTGGTACAAAATGTGAAAGATGCTGGAAGATACTAGAAAATAAATGTATTCGATGTGAGAAGATAATTTCAAAAGAAAGTAAATGAATTTTTTAAAGCAATTTACAGAAAAGAAAAATTTATTACTTCAAAAAGAAAATATCTACTACACCATATTAATTATAATTATTTTTAGTCTTGATAGAATTTCAAAAATTAAAATAGTAAGTAACTTTAATGACGGAACTTACTTTATAAATGATTTTATAAATTTCAATTTAATTTGGAATACAGGTATTGGATTTGGATTTCTTAGCTCAAATACACCTTTATTTTATAATATAGTTACATTTATAGTCGGTCTAACAATAATAATTTTGTTTTATTTCTCTATTGTTTCTAAAAATTTTGATAAATTGATCTATTCCATTATAATCGGCGGGGCGTGTGGAAACTTTTATGATAGATTAATTTACAGTGCAGTCCCTGATTTTATTGACATACACTATAATAGTTTTCATTGGTTTACATTTAATGTAGCAGACATATTTATAACATTTGGTATAGTAATTTTTATTTTTAAAAGTTACTTTGAAAAAAATTAAATGGTAAAAAAAATAAATTTATTAATAATAGTTTTGTTTATCCTAGTTTCTTGCGGAAGCGCAGGTGACGTAAGCAAAACATTAAGAAATGAAAAAATTAGAAACACGGATGAATTTTTAGTTAAAAAAAGAAATCCCTTAGTTTTACCTCCGAATTATGAAAAAATACCTGAACCGGGAACAATGTCTCAAGAAAATAATAATGAAGAGGATAAAATAAAAAAAATTCTTAAAGCGCCACAAAAAACCAGTCCAACAAAAAGCTCATCTTCTGTGGAGCAATCAATATTAAATAAAATTCGCAAGTGAAACAAAATAATTTATTTTTAAGAAATAATATTCCAACAAAATATTTAAAAAATAATTCTTTAAAAAAGTTAAGTAAAGAATATGAAAAAAATATTTTGGAAATAAAAAATGATATTAAAAATTCTAAAAAAACATTGAACATTTTGGACAGCAAGTTTAAGTTTAATTTTAAAACCAAAGATCTAGAAAAATTCAGAAAATTCAGAACAATTGCATTGATCGGCATGGGAGGATCTATTTTGGGATCAGAAGCAGTATATAATTTCTTAGAAGAAAAAATAAAAAAAAAAATTTATTTTTTTGATAATTTAGATGAGAAAAAAATATTAAAATTTAAGAAAAAAGAAAATTTAGCTAAAGTGCTTTTTTTAATTATCTCAAAATCTGGAAGCACAGTTGAAACACTCGTAAACGCTTTCACACTAAATATAATAAAGAGGAATTCAAAAAATGTTATATTAATTTCAGAAAGAAATAATAATATCCTATTTTCGTTATCTAAAAAATTTAATTTATTCCATTTTGAGCATAAAAAACATATTGGCGGTAGATATTCTATTTTTTCAGAAGCAGGTATTATTCCTGCGTATTTAATGGGAGTAAATATATTTAAATTGAGATCCAAAATTTTAAATTTTTTAAAAGGTAAAAATAAACTTTTTCTGAGAGATAGCTCAATTAAGTTGGCTAATTTGATGATTTCAAAAAAAATTAATAACCTAATTTTAATTAACTATTCGCCAGAACTAGAAAAATTTCTTTTTTGGTGTCAGCAATTAATTGCTGAGAGCTTAGGAAAGCAAAGTAAAGGTTTTTTACCAGTTGTATCTAATGCTCCTAAAGATCATCATAGTTTACTACAACTTTATTTAGATGGACCAAAAGATAAATTGTTCAATATTTTTAGTTTTGAGGGTAAATCACAAATAAAAAAATTGAATCTAAAAAAAATTATAAATAGGAATAATTTTTTAAATCAAAAAAAGTTAAGCACAGTCAAAATTGCGCAAAAGAATGCTTTAATTAAAGCTTTTAAAAAAAATAAAATTCCATTTAGAGAATTTAAAATTAAACAAATTAATGAAGAAGTTCTCGGAAAATTATTTTCTTATTTTATTCTAGAAACAGTTATTATAGGAAAGTTAGCCAAAATTAACCCATTTGATCAACCAGCCGTAGAGCAAGTAAAAGTTTATACAAATAAATTACTTAGTAAAATAAACCAAATATAATTTTTGATCTTCCATACTGTTTTGTATAAATTATATTTATTAAATTATCAAAATTATCATTCGTTTTTTTCTCTCTATGAATAATTACTATATGATTTGTTGTAAACATTTTATTTTTTTTTATTAGTTTAAGATTTTGTATATAATCATGTTCTGCAAATGGCGGATCAAAAAAAAAAATATTAAATTTTTCGTTTGTCTTATTTGTTAGAATATCTTCTATTTTATTATCAAATACTTTTATTTTATTAACATCAGTTAATAGAGTTAAATTTTCTTTTAATATATTTGCTGCTTTTTTATCTTGTTCGATAAACGTAACTCTTTGCGCCCCTCTAGAAATACATTCTATACCAAAAGAACCAACACCTGAGTAAAGATCTAAAATATTTGAATTCTCAATCTTTACATCTATTTGAGCCGAATGTTTTAAAATATTAAAAATATTTTCTTTAACCGAGTCTTTTAGAGGTCTAGTATTTGAATTTTTCAAAAACTTGATTGTTCTTCCCTTAAGATCTCCACTAATTATTCGCATTTTTATTAATCGCTCTCCAGCCTATATCTTTTCGGTAAAATCCTTCACTCCAATTTAATTTTTTAATAATTTTAATTATTCGTTTTCGAATGTTTAAAAAATTACTACCAACTGATGTTACATTTAAAACTCTACCACCGTTAGATAGCAATTGATCATTTTTAAATTTAGTACCAGCATGATAAATATAATCACTATTATTTAATTTTATTTTATTTATATTTTTTATAATTTTATTTTTTTTATAATTGTTAGGGTAACCTTTCGAACATAAAACAACTGTCATACTTTTTTCTTTCTTCCATTCTATCGTTGTTTTTTTTAATTTATTCATTGTTGTGTTTTTAATTAGTTTAACCAAATCACTTTTTAATCTTGGTAATATTGTTTGGCATTCAGGATCACCCATTCTAATATTATATTCAATCAAAAAAGGTTCATTATTTTTTATCATTAAACCTACATACAAAAAACCACTGTAGGATCTCCTCTTTCTTTTAAGTGCCAGTAAAGTTGGTTTTACAATTTTAGTAATTATTTTTTTTTCAAGTACTTTTGTTATTATTGGAGCAGGGGAATAAGCGCCCATCCCACCAGTATTAGGACCCACGTCGTTATCATAAGCACGTTTATGATCTTGTGCAGTTCCGAAAAATTTATATGTATTATTGTCTACTATAAGAAAATAACTTGCCTCTTCACCTGTTAAGAATTCTTCTAAAATTAGTTTTTTTGATGATTTAAACTTTCCCTTAAATATTTCATCAGAAAATTTTATAACTTGTTTTTTTGTTTTACATATTGATACACCTTTACCGGCTGCTAAACCATCTGCTTTGACAACTACAGGAAATTTACAATTTTTTAAAAAATTTAAAATTTGTTTTTTTTTTGTACAAACTTTAAATTTTGCTGTCGGAATCTTATTCTCAAAACAAATCTTTTTCATGAAAGCTTTCGATCCTTCCAATTTAGCAGCATATTTATTTGGACCAAAGACTTTGATTTTATTTTTTTTTAAATAGTCTGTTATACCTGCAACTAAAGGTTCTTCTGGCCCAACGACTACTACATCGATTTTGTAATATTTTATTAAATTAAGAATTTTTTTAAAATCTAAAATATTTACATCAACATTTGTTGCTATTTTTAAGGTGCCAGCATTTCCTGGTAGACAAATAATTTGTTTTACTAATTTCGATTCATACATTTTTTTACACAATGCATGTTCTCTACCACCACTTCCAATTAATCCAATATTCATGTTAGTTTATATATTGTATAATTTATCGATGATAAAAAAAAAAGCTAAACTTATTTTTAAACACAACTATTTTGATATCGTTGAAGATGGGGATTATGTTTTGTGCGCTATTTCAGGAAAAGAAATTTTATTGAAGAATTTAAATTATTGGAATGTAGATTTACAAGAAGCTTATCATTCACCTAAAGAAGCAAATCAAAGATTTAAAAATTTAAAAAAATAACTTTTATTTCCATCTATCATGTGTCCAGATCCATTGATTTGGATTTTTAGTAATCATCTTCTCAAGAATTTTATTTAATCTATTCGTAAGTTCAAATTTATTTTTAAAATGATTTGGTTTAATTTCACTTTGAAACTCAATCTTAAATTTATTATTTTTATCTCTTTCTATAAAAACAGGAATTATTCCTAAATTATATTTAATCGATAATTGAGCAGGTAAAGTAGTGGTTAAAGCAGGTTTGTTAAAAAAATTTATTTTTTCCCCTTCGCTTACCCTTTGATCAATCATGAGGGCAATACTATGGTTTTTTTTTATAAATTCTATTGCTTCTCTAACTCCAGTAACGCCTTTTTTAATTTGATTTTTACAGACATATTTTTTTCTCAAATATTCCATAAATGGATTTATAAAAAAATTATTAAGTGGCCTATAAATTGTAGCTAAATCAATATTTCTTTTTGTTATCTCCATTGACATTAATTCAAAGTTTGCAAAATGTCCTGATATAAAAATTACTGGCTTCTTATTATCTATAGGATTTAATAAATTTAATTTATCATGCAGAATTACATGAGATTTGTCCTTTCTAAGTTGATCTAAAAAAATATATTCTATAAAAGTCATTCCATAATTTTTCCACATATTATTAATAATTTTCTCTCTCTCCTCATCACTAATTTCTGGTAAAAAAATTTCAAGATTTTTATTAATAGTTTTCTTTGACTTAAAAAAAGGACCTACGATTGAAAATAGGAAAGAAAATATTTTTCTACTTATTTTAATTCCAAGGATACGACCTATAAAAAAAAATGAATAAATTATAAATGCTTGTAAAAAGTAATTAATTTTTTTAATCATAAATACTGGTTATAGTTTTTATGAATTTCTCTTTTTCATTTATTTCCAATGCAACTTTAAGATATTCTACTTTATCAAGGTTAAAATCTTTTATCTTAAAATAATCTTTTTCTGTCATAATAATTTGATAATTTTTATTGTTGGCTTCTTTTATAATATTTTGTATTTCAGGTTTAGTAAATAAATAGTGATCTGGAAAAGTCAATTCTTCTCTAATATTTAAATTATTTTCTTTCATTAAATGAAAAAAATTGTTTGGGTTTCCTATAGCAGCAATTGCCAATAATTTTTTATTTTTAAACTGGTTTATGTTAACCGGCTTATACTGAGAGTAAAAAATTTTTAAATTCTGATTTATTTGTAAAATTTTTTTTTCAAAATCTATATTTTTCTTTCCATTAATTAAAATTATATTTGCATTTTTTAATGAGCTTAAATTTTCTCTTAGCGGCCCAGAAGGTAAAACTAAACCATTTCCAATTAATTGATTGTTGTTAAAGCACACTATACTTAAATTTTTTTTTATTTTATAATCTTGGAGGCCGTCATCAAGGATTACACTATCATAATTATCTCCAATTGCTTTTGCTATCCCATTAACTCTATTATGATCTAAAATTAGATTTTTAAAATTTTTTCTAATTAAATGATGTTCATCGATATGATTTTTGTAGTATTTTCTTAAAATTACGGGATTTTTACTAAGTTTGGTAAGTTCATTAGCTAAATAAATAGAGGTAGGTGTTTTACCAGTGCCCCCAATATATATATTCCCAACGCAAATTATTGGAATATTAAATTTTATAGATTTAGTTAATTTTTTTTTAAAAAATATTACAAGTAATATTATCAACGTAAAAGGAATTAGAATAAGAGAAATGAGACTATTTTTTTTATCCCAAAACTTTGGTTTACTTAATTTCATTGAATAAAAAATTATTAATATTTCTCATTGTATCAGTTAAAGTTTTTTCACCCAAATTATTAATTATTTTTGGAATTTTATTATCTCGTATACCAAGATCCTGTAAATCTTTAATTAGATATTTACTTAGCTCAGTAGCGTTATTTATTTTTTTTGTTATATTGTTTTCACGAAGTATATAATAGATTTCTTCAAAATTATAAACGTAAGGTCCATGATACACCTTACATCCCAATTGGGCCGCATCAATAGGATTTTGTCCGCCTACTCTCTCAAGTCTTTTGATAGTAGATTTTCCTATGAAAACACTTTTTGCATATTTGAAATAGCTTGGCAAAACCCCAAATGAATTTATGATTATAATTTCTTTTTCTTTTTGAATTAATTCATATTTATTTAATACCTGAGCATTAAGATTGGATTTATCACACATTTTTTTAATATGTTTTACTCTTTCAATATGTCTTGGTGCAATTATGGTTAAAATATTTTTAAATTTATCTTTTAATTGTGAGTGAACTTGTAAACAAAAATCTTCCTCTTCTATATGAGTGCTAGCAGCAACCCAAAATCTATTATTAAGCAAAAGGTTTTTATTTAAATTTTCAATTTCATTTTGATTGATTTTATTTATAAGTTTTATATTTCCATTATAAAAAACTTTATTTACCCCAAGTTCGAGAAGATAATCCTTGGTTTCGGAGTTTGATGTTAAGCATATACTTAATAAATTAAAAATTTTTTTTGCATTTTTTTTGAACACCACCCATCTTTTAAAAGTTTTTAAAGTTATTCTGGCATTTATTATACCTATTGGAATATTCAATTTATCCGCATTAAAAATTAAATTTGGCCAAATTTCAGAGTCTACTAAAAAAATTGCTTTAGGCTTCCAAGATAATAAAAATTTTTTCATCAAGAAATCTACGTCCAAAGGAAAATATCTATGAATGATATTATTAAATTTTTTTAATTCTTCTTTAGCTAAGTTACCTGAACTTATAGTTGTAGTAGTAATTAGGAATTCAAATTTATCCTTTTTATTAATTTCTTCTATGATAGGTAAAATACTTTTAAATTCTCCAATGCTCGCGGCATGAAACCAAATAAGTTTTGCATTATTTTTTTTTTTTATATTAAAATATGAAGTGAATATTTTTTCTTTAAATCTTAATCCATCCTCTTTTTTTATAATTTTTCTAAAATATATTAATAATATTAGTAGAGGATATAGCAAAGTGGTTAAAACTTTGTATAAAAAGATCATTTTACTGCAATTGCTTTTTATAAAGTGATTTATACTCGAGACAATTATTGATTAAAAAATCATGCTTTCCAGAATTAACAATTTTTCCCTCTTTCAAAACAAAAATTTTGTTGGCATTATGAATTGTAGAAAGTCTATGAGCTATAACAAGAGTTGTTTTATTTTTAGTTAAGTTTGCAATTGCATTTTGTACAATTTCCTCAGAATCCGCATCTAAAGATGACGTCGCTTCATCTAATAATATTATTGGAGATTCTTTTAATATTGCTCTTGCTATTGAAATTCTTTGTTTTTGACCTCCTGAAAGGCGAATTCCATTTTCACCAATCATAGTCTCGAATTTATCAGGCATTTTTTTAACAAACTCAGTTGCAGCAGCAAATTCGCAAGCTTTTTCAATTTCTTTTTGAGTTGCAGTTTCTCTAGCATACAAAATGTTATTTTTAATAGTATCATCAAATAAAATTATATCTTGACTTACTAAAGATATATTTTTTCTTAAGGAGCTTAAACGAACTTTAGAAATATCTTGACCATCAATCTTTATTTGACCATCTTGTGGATCATAAAATCTTGGTAAAAGATTTAAAATTGTGCTTTTACCAGCACCACTATGCCCAACAAATGCAGCTATTGTTCCACCAACAATTGAGAAATTAATATCCTCAATTGTTGGGTCGTCAACAGTATCGTATTTAAAATTAATATTATTAAAATTTATATCACTTTTGTTTATAATTAACTCTGGTAAATCTTTATTCTCTTTAATTGTAATTTTTTTATCAATTATTTTACTAATTCTCTTAAAAGCAGTTGCGCCTGTATATACTGCTAAATTCAAAGTGGCTAATGATCTCACTGGTTGATACGCCAACATCATTGCAGCTAAAAATGAAAAAAAATTATTAACTTCTAGTTCTCCAGCAGCGATCAACGTTCCTGAAAAAGCTATGAATCCAGCGATCATTATACCTGTTAGAGTTTCCATTAATGGTGCTGCTCTGAACATTACACTAGCTGTTTTAATATTTCTTTCCACAGTATCATCTACAACTTTATTGGCTTCAATGTTTACATTTTCCTCTTTTTGATAAATTCTTATCATTCTTGACCCTTTAAATATTTCAGTTAAAAAAGTAACTAAAACACCAGACGCCTCACCAGCTTTTCCAATAGCTTTACCAATTCTTTTACCAAGAGATTTTGCTAAACCAGCTGCAAGCGGCATCATTAACATCGCAAATAATGCAAGTTTCCAATTTTGATAAAACATGACACCCACTAAAGCTATAACCGAAAAACTATCTTTCATTAAATTTAAGACACCTGTGCTGACAAGGTTTTGCACTTGACCAGCATCAAACATTACGTTTGAAACATATTTACCAGAATGTCTGCTATCGAGTGTTTGAATATCCGTTTTAATAATATTGTCCGCTATTTGTTTTTTTATTTTTCCTGATATTTCTTCACCAACTCTAACAATTATTAATCTAGCTAAATATAATGAAATTCCCTTTCCGCTAAAAGCCAATACTATTAAAAGAGGTATCAGCCAAGATAAAGTAGTGTCATTTTCTATAAAAATTTTTTTTACAGCAGGATCTAGCAACCAAGCTGTTCCAGAAGTACTGGCTGCTACAATTATAGATAATATTAAAGCTAAAAATATTTTTTTTAAATGATGTTTTATATAATCTTTAAAAAGTCTTTTTAAAATAATTTTTAATTCTTGAAATTGCATTTTATAAGTTGATTGAAGAAATACATAAAAATAAAAATAATCCAGAATAATTATTAATTTTGAATAAATCCAGATAATTTTTGGTATTACCTTTTTTAAATTTGATTAATTGATAAATAAGACTCAAAATAAAAATAAAAAAAAGTATTGTAAAAATATTTTGTCCCATCATATCTTTGAATAAAAATATTGTCATTATAGTTGTTATTAAGTAAGAGATTGCCACAAATAATTTAATATATTTTTTAAATTTAACTGAAGTTGATTTTAAACCAATTATTTCATCATCAGACATATCTTGAGCTCCATAAATAGTGTCATAGCCCAATGTCCAAAATATGGCCGATACATAAAGGATAATAATTTCTTGGGAGATGTTATTATTAATTGCTGACCACGCCATTATAACACCCCAATTAAAAGTAATTCCTAAAAATAACTGAGGCCAATAAGTAATTCTTTTCATGAAAGGATATGTGAAGGCAAGCAGCATAGAGCACATTCCAAGTAAAATTGTTAAAAGATTAAATTGAATTAAAATCAGGAAAGCTAAGCTACATAAAATTAAGACGTAAATAAAAGATTGTTCCACAGATATTTTGCCAGACGTGATAGGACGCGATTTTGTTCTCTTAACTTTTTTATCAAAGTCTTTATCTATAATATCATTAAAAATACATCCTGCACTTCTCATTAAAACAGAACCTAGAAAAAATAAAAATAAATAAAAAATAAATAAACTCAAGTCTTGATTGCTTGAATAGGCATAAGCTAAACCCCATGAGCAAGGCCAAAATAAAAGCATAAAACCAATCGGTTTGTTAAGCCTCGTTAATTCTATAAATATCTTAAAATGTTGCATGAAATATTACTTGTAAATATCAAACACTATCTACATAATCAATTTGATTCGATATGGATATAGATTACACAGTTGCAGCACTAATGTTTCCAGCAATACCGCTAATGATGACAATGTATAGCAATAGATTTCATACTCTTAGTGGATTAATTAGAAAATTACATGATCAATTAACTTTTGATAAAAGAACGCCGCCTGAGTGGGAAAATCAATTACACGTTCTAAACAATAGAACCAATCTCCTTAAGTACACAATGGGCTTTGCGGCTTTTGGTTTTTTGTTTAATATGACTACTGTTTTAATGCTTTATATGGGCTACCTACAGTTTGGCAGATTAATTTTTGCAGCCTGTTGCATATGCATGATCATCTCAATTTTTTTATTTTTACAGGAGATTAGGCTTTCAAATCAGGCGTTAAAATATCATTTAAGCGATATGGATTCTATGAAAAAAGATTTATAATTTTTATTTATTCTTAAACTGTTCTTTTTTAAATAAAGACATTCCTTTATTTTTTTTATGATCATACGACTCTTTAAATGTTTCTAATTGCCAGCCTTGCATTCTAGTTATAATGGATTTTAAATTTTCTTCTTTCCATAAATCTTTCGTGTTTCCATCTTTCCACAATTTTTTTTCTTCATTAGTTCTTGCACATCCATAAC
>Ga0209425_10003513_pt1 | contig 16591 bp, 7 predicted proteins | sample COG_05_FD_184749 | JGI IMG/M metagenome (GOLD analysis project Ga0209425, IMG submission 184749) | Pelagic Microbial community sample from North Sea - COGITO 998_met_05 (SPAdes) (version 2) | ecosystem: Environmental > Aquatic > Marine > Neritic zone/Coastal water | place: Helgoland, sampling...
GTTCAAACCCGCGCGCATCGCGCACACCTCCGCGGTCCTCGCGACGTCCAACGGCGTCGTCAATAAACCCGTGATCGCACCCGCGACGCCCCCGAGCCACGCAAGCTCCGCCGGGGTCCGTCGCCGACCCGGCTCAACCGTCCTCGAGTGCCATCGCTTCAGCGCCTCAAACGACGTCATCTGGATCGCGTCGAATGGCAGGTCGCGTATGAGAAACTGGGGATACCCCACGAACAACCGCTTAATCGGGTTCGCGCTCTTGAACGCGACGCGGAGCTCACCGCGGACGGTCGCCGCCGGGTCCACCTGCATCCGCTGCTTCATCGCGTCGCACGGGGCGGTGAAGAGCGACCCGGCGACGGAAGCGCCCGCCGCGCAGAGCGTTGGATGCAAGGCGCCTGTCGCCTTGAGCACCTCGTACGTCGCCATGAAGAGCCCGGTGCCCGGGAAGGTGCCCATGGTGTCGATGAAGAAGCCGCGGTAGAGACCTCTTAGGATGGAGCGGTCGGCGAAGCCCATGGCTGCGCCGACCGGGCGCGATTGCAGCCGTGTCTTGAGCGTGTTGAGCGGGAAGAGGCAGGTGTTCACGGTGAGGCCCGCGGACATGCCGCCGAGGAGACCCACCTTGAACGCGCTCCGCTTTCCGGTCTTGGCGCTCGCGTCTTTCTTATCGGACCTCGCCGTCGCCCTGTCCTTGGCCACCGACCTCGCCTTCGTCGCCATCCTGCCGGGTTTTGTTAAACTCGTCCCCCTCTCGCGGATCAGCAGCGCGCGTGGACCATAACACTGGCGACGTCCCTATCCCTAATCCCGCTCGCGGTAGCGTCGAACCGTGTGTCTCGACGACGTTCGAATCGCCCGACGATACGACCGACGGTGACCGGCGCGGCCCGCAGTGACCCCCAGACCGCTCCGCCGCCGTTCGTTACAAAAGCTGCTTCGTGATGACGACGCGTTTTGGTTGACAAGGAGAGTTGGCGAGTGCATTTGTATTTCACAGTGACTGTGTCGGCTCTTTCAATCAATACCGACGCCGAGGCGCACCTAAACTCACTCCAGGGACTTGCTCACGATCTCGAACACATTCTCGCTGAGCCCCTCCGTGCCCACGATCCTCTCCAGCTGCGCCTTCATCATCACCCGCCTCTTCTCGTCGTACTTGCGCCAGCGCGTGAACCCGCCGACCATCCTCGCCGCCACGCCCCCGTTGAGCTTGTCAATCTTCAACACGATGTCGCCCAGGAACTCGTACCCGCTGCCGTCCGCGGCGTGAAAGTTCGTCGGGGTCCCGCCCACGAACCCGCCCACGAGCGAGTACACCTTGTTCGGGTTCTTGATGTCAAACGCGGGATGCTCCGTCAAACGCTTGACGTTTTCCACGTTGTTCGGAAGCGCCGCTCCGGCTTGGAGCCCGAGCCACTTGTTCATGATGAGCGGGTCGTGCTTCCACTGCTCGTAGAACATGTCGATGGCTTCCGTGCGTGCCTCGCAGTCGGCGCGGCCGCTGAGCGCGGAGAGCGCGCTGATCTGATCGGTCATGTTATCCGCGGACTTGAACCTGGCCAGAGCCTCGGCGTCGATCTCGGGATCTTCGAGATAGGAAAGGAGTCCGAGGCACATGTTCTTCAGCGTCCTCGCCGCGCGGGACTCGCCGTCGCGTTCGTATTTCTCCGACGTGTTGTCCTTCATGGTCCACATCAGCTCGCTCTTGAGCTCTTTGGCGAGAGTCTTGACGACGAAATCGCGCGCGGCGTGGATGACGTCGGGGTCCGCGGGTGAGACCATCTCGGAGAGTTCACCCTCGGACGGGAGCGCCATGGCTCGCGCGATGAAAGCCTTGTCCGCGCCCTTCTCCTTTGCGAGGTTGACGATGTTGCGCATGGCGTCGACGATCTTCTGGTCCATGACGAGCGTCTCGCCCTCGCCCGCCTTGGCGACGAGGTCGAGGAGGAGGGAGCGGGTGAGGGTCTGGCCGGCTTCCCACCTGTTGAACTGGTCGGAATCGTTAGCCATCAGGAAGATGAGGTCCTCCTGGGTGAGGTCGGTGGTGAGCCTGACGGGGGCGCTGAAGTTGCGTAAGATCGACGGCACCGGCTTCTCCCCGACGCACTTGAACACGAACGTCTGCGAGCTTTCGGAGAGCCTGAGAACCTTCGTGGTCTCGCCCTTCACGGCGTCGCCGTCCAACACGAGCTCCATGTCCGACCCGTCCGGCGCGAGAAGACCGACCGCGATGGGCATGAGCACCGGGCTCTTATCACTCTGGCCTGGGGTGCCGGCGATGGACTGCGTGCAGGTCATGGTGAACGTCTTGGCGTCAGAGTCGTACTCGGTGGTGACGTCGAGCGTAGGGGTACCCGCTTGCGAGTACCAGGGTTTGAACGCGGTGAGATCGGCGTCGTTGGCGTCCGCCATCGCGGCTAAGAAATCGTCGCACGTGACCGCCTGGCCGTCGTGCCTCGCGAAGTAGAGGTCCATGCCTTTCCTGAACCCATCCTTACCGAGCAGGGTTTCGTACATGCGGACAACCTCGGCGCCCTTCTCGTAGATTGTGACGGTGTAAAAGTTGTCCATCTTGATGTAGGATTCGGGTCGGATGGGGTGCGCCATCGGGCCGGCGTCCTGGGGGAACTGTGACATGCGAAGCCTGGCGACGTCGCCGATTCGCTTCACGCCGCGGCTGTTCATGTCCGCGCTGAACTCCTGGTCCCTGTAGACGGTCAGGCCCTCTTTGAGCGAGAGCTGGAACCAATCGCGGCACGTCACGCGGTTGCCGGTCCAGTTGTGAAAGTACTCGTGCGCGACGACGCCCTCGATGGCGCTGTAGTCCATGTCGGTCGCCGTCGTGGGCGTCGCCAGCACCAGCCGGCTGTTGAAGATGTTCAGGGACTTGTTCTCCATCGCGCCCATGTTGAAGTCGTCCACGGCGACGATGTTGAACAGGTCCAGGTCGTACTCCAACCCGAAGACGTCCTCGTCCCACTTCATGGACTTGACCAGCGAGACCATGGCCCAGTCCGCCTTGTCGAGGTTGTGCTCCTCGACGTAGATCCGGAGCGCGACCTCGCGGCCGGACTTGGTGGTGAACGTGTCCTCGATCATGCCGAGGTCACCGGCGACGAGCGCGAAGAGGTAGGCGGGCTTGGGGAACGGATCCTCCCACACGGTGAAGTGTTTGCCGCCGTCGAGTTCACCGGAGTCCACGAGGTTGCCGTTGGAGAGGAGCACTGGGTACTTGGCCTTGTCCGCGGTGATCTTGGTGGTGAACTCGGACATGACGTCGGGCCTGTCCTGGTAGAAGGTGATGCGTCGGAATCCCTCGGCTTCGCACTGGGTGCAGAAGTTGCCGGATGACTTGTATAGGCCCTCGAGCTCGGTGTTTTCCTGGGGCTTGATCGTCGTGGTGATCTTGAGCTCGAAGGGAACGGCGGGCGGGGCGGTGATGGTGAGACCTTTGGGGGTGAGAACGTAGTCGGCGGCATCAAGCGCGGTGCCGTCGACCGTGACGGACTCGAGCTGCACGGTGGGATCGCCGTTGAGGAAGAGCGGGCGGGGGTCGCCGCCCGCAGTGAACGTGGGCTCGACCGCGATGGTGTTGCCGACGACGGTGACCTCTTCGCCGAGCTCGAAGTCCAGGACCACCTTGGCGAACTTGTAGTCCGGCGCGGTGTAGTCCTTGAGGTAGATGGGCTTGGGCGCCTCGGCGACCTTCTCGGTGGTCGTCGCGGCGGAGGCCATCGCGCGGACGGGCCGGGAGACGCTGCGAGAAGCGGCGAATCCGAAGTCGGATGTCCTCGCGACCGGCTGAGCCTTGGACGCGGCGCGAGCCAGGGCGTTGGTCGCGAGGCCCGCGCGGGCGACGCGGGACATCACCTGAGGCATGCTCATTTCTTGTAACGGTGAACGGAGACGGCGCGCGTGGATGCCGCTCGTGTCGGTGTGGCGTTCCGATACGACGATCGAAAGTGCCGATAAAGTCCAGTTGCGCGATGACGTGGCCACATGAACGGCCGTCAACATTCCTAACCTGCGCGCTGTGTGACCGCACTCGCTAAATGCCATTAATTAAAATCGCACTGTCTACTTTTTGAGAAACTCTAAACTGAGGAACTGCGCGAGCTCCCTCGGCACCGGCTGCCCCGCCGTCTGCAGCAAACCGCACAGACTCCTCGCGTGCCGGGCGTCGCCGCTCGTCAACAGACTCATCGCCTTTCCCTTCGCCCCCGCGCGCCCCGTCCGCCCGATCCGGTGCACGTAATCCTCCATCTTGCCCGGAAAGTCGTAGTTGACGACCAAACTCACATCCTTCACGTCCAGGCCCCTCGCGGCGACGTCCGTGGCGAGCATCACGGGCGACTTACCAGCCCGAAACTCACCCAACACCCACTCGCGCTCCTCCTGGCCTTTATCTCCGTGGATCGACAGCGCCGGGAACCCCTCGTGACGCAGCCGCCGCGTCGACGCGTCCACCCGAGCCTTACTCGACAAAAACACGATAATCTTAGGAACCGTCCCGGCCGCTTCCGCGTCGCCCAGCGCCCGCTCCAACACGCTCACTAACCTCGCGTGCTTACCGTGCTCGTCGGTGACCTCCACGATCTGCGAGACGTTGTCCGACGCCTTGAGGGCATCGCCGCCGATGCGAACGGTGACGACGTCGTCGGTGAACTCGGCGGCGGCGGCGGCGACATCCGCGGGCCACGTCGCGGTGAAGAGTAAAGTCTGCCTGTCCGGCCGCGTCAGTCGCTCGATCCGCCGGATCTGCGGCTCGAACCCGAGGTCTAGCATCCGGTCCGCCTCGTCGAGCACGAAGTAGGTCACGCGCCGCAAGTTGGTCGCCTTGGAGTTGAGAAAGTCCAGAAGGCGGCCCGGAGTCGCCACGCACATCTCGACGCCTTCCCGCAGCGCCGCGATCTGAGGGTTCCGCGGTGCGCCGCCGTAGATGCACGCGCTCTTGATCTTGGACGATGCGCCGAACACCGCGGCCTGTTCCTGGATCTGCACCGCGAGCTCGCGGGTCGGCGCGAGGATCAGCACGATGGGTCCGTCGCCGCGTTCCAGGTACGGCTGAGCGTTGATGTGGACGACGGCTGGTAGGACAAAGGCGAGGGTTTTGCCGCTGCCCGTCTCCGCGATGGATATGACGTCGCGTCCGCTGAGTGCGGCGGGCCACGTCTGGGCCTGCACGGGCGTCGGCGCCGGGAACCCGGAGTTGGCGAGCTCGTCGACGCAGTACGCGGGGAGGGATGATTCCTCAAAGGTGTGTGCGGGTTTCGGGGGATCTCGCCCGGTGACGCGCATCTCGCGCGCGGTGCGGAAGGCGTCGACGTCTTTCGCCGAGCGCGACGTCACGGCGGGGTGCTCGAGGTAGAAGTTCTTCTCGAAGAGCGGCGCGTCGCTCCAGTCATCCTGCGAAAGTGTGGTGGGATGGAAGGGAGGCGGGGGTTAGGGTACGGGAAGGTGCCGTCTCCGAGATTTATTTTGAGGCGGGGTGCCAGACCGGGTGCTGGAGGCGTGGGACGGGTGGATGATTCGCGCGTCTCACCTGAACGGCTCCCGCGCGCTCGCCGTACGCCATGTCGGGCACACCTGACGGCTCGCCGACCGCGGTTTCGTCCCCCGCGTCCCACGCTTCAGGCCGCAGCGCGTGTCTGATGAGTTGAAAGTTCCTATTGGCCCACAGGATTATCTCGTTGAAGGCGGGAAAAAACTAACAGCCGATCGGCACGAGACTCCCCCTCGGTCCTCCCCGAGGCGCCACACGACGCACCCGCGCGCGAGGATCCGCACGAATACGATGCCCGCGATGTCGTCGATCGCACCCACGCGCCTCTCGGCCAAGGTTCAACTCCGCGGCGCCTCGATCGGAAACGGAGTCACCGCGGCGGTGTCACGACCATCGCGTGTCGTCGCTCGCCAGGGGAAGCGTACCGGGGTTCGGGGAGCGTCCCTGCGCGTGTTCGCAGACCGCTGGATGCTCAAGAACTGCGGCCCGAAGACGATCGAGCACCTGGGCGAGGACGTGGAGATCCCGGGCGACTTCGAGCTGAGCGGACCGCGCGTGGTGGTCGGGCGCCAGGCGTCGGAGAGCGTCTCGCTCGAGATCGCCGTCCCGACGGTGTCCGGCGCGCACGCCATGCTGGAGGTGAGCGACGACGCGGTGATGGTCACCGACCTGTCGTCCACGAACGGAACCTTCATCGAGGGCGACGAGCTGCAGGCGGGGATCGCCTACGAGCTCAAGGAGGGATCCGAGGTCATCTTCGGAGACGAGTTCCTCGCATGCTTCGAGCTGCTCAGGCTCAAAAACTAGCCAATAAGACCCTCAGCTGCGTTCCGCATGCCCGCCTTCGACTTGTCGATAAATAATCAGTACACACATCAAAGAATACCCCCATCTCCTAGCTAGTAGCAGTGCCCACCTCCTCTACACACCGCAAACACCAATCATTCGACGCAATCACAGCGGCTGAGGACGCGACTGGAACACGTACACGTCATCGCCCACCACGCAACCCTCGACGTTTTGAGGAGAACCAAACTCCGCCTCCAACGCCGCGCCAACCGCCGCGAGCCTCCTCCCAAGCTTCTCCCTAAACCGCGCGTCCAAGCTGAGCGCCTGCTTGCTATAGTCCACAGCCTCGTCCCTCAAACCGAGGTGCTGGTGGTACACGCGAGCCATGCCAACCCCGCCAAACGCGGTGGTCTCCACGTCGCCCGTGGTCAAATCAACCTCGAGCCGCCACGGCGTACCCTTCGACTCCGTCCCGGACCTGGCCAACGCCTCGCCCAGGCCCACCGCGAGTTCAACCTCGAGCTTTGGGTCCGGAAGGGTCCCGGGGTTCAGCGATTGGCACGATTCGATCCGCCCGCCGGTGTGCAGGACGAAGGAGAGCGACGCGGGCGCCATCTCTTGGGCGAAAACCGCCATGTGCGCCTCCGCCGACGAAGTTCCACCCGCCGCCGCCCTCGACAGCACAGCCTCGGGGGTGAACAGCGACGCCCACACCTCGCACACGGCGTCGGCGACGGCGGTGGCGCTGTTGGAATGCACGCCCACGACGCTGACGTGCCCGCCGCACCCGGACATCTGCGCCGGGTCCTCGACGTTGGCACTCGACCGAATCGCCAAGAGACCGGTGCCGAGGACGGAACTTGAACCTTCCCCGAGACCCGCGCAGATCGTCGCGGCGACGTCCAGAGGGCACCCGCACTGCGTGATCAACGAACGGACGACGTCGCACGCGCGCTCGAGGTCCGGGAGGGACCCGCGGCGCGTCGCCGCGTCCACCGCGCCGATCGCGTTTTGAAACGCCGACCACACGCCCCGCTCCCGGATCTGCAACTCCATCGCGCCGAAAGGAACCGCCACGCCGTCGAGCGCCGTGAACCCGCTACCCGGACGCGACGCGACGCGCGTGAGGTCCCCGCAGGTCGCAGCCTTACGGCCCGTGCGCTCCGCGACAGCCTCGGCGAGGCGCACGCACTCGACGCCGCTGGAGACGAGCCGGGCGGTGAGTGACGAGCTCAAAGTCAAAGTCTTCGGCGTCCAGTCGCTCGACTCCCGCTTGGCGTCGTCGCGCTCCTGCGCCGACGCGCGGCCCAACAAAACCCCGCCGTCGTTCACCGTGAGCTGGACCCAGTCGCCCATGAGCTCACGCGCCGCCCTCGCCGCGTTCGTCGCGCCCTTCGCGGAAGACGTCGCCGTCAGTGCCACGCCCTCCTGCCTCGCTCGCACCGCGAGGTGCGAAGTGGGATTCAACGCCCTCGCTGCGATGATTCCCCGCACGTGTCTCCCCGCGCACGTCACCTCCTCGGACCCGTCCACGTTCCACACGAACGCGACGACCGGGCCGTCAGCCTCCGACCCACACGACCCGGGGGTTAGCCTGTCGCACTCCACCAATCGGCCCACACCCTTGCCCAGCACGATGCTCTTCTTGGACCCCTCGCCCGCGCCCGCCGCGACGGACGCGGCCGCGCGCATGGGATCAACCAGCCTGGACAGCTGGAAAGGTAGCCCGCCGCGAATAGCGGTGTCCGCGAACGCGTCGCTGACGTAGCTCGGGACGTTCAGCGCGGTACCGAGCAGCGCGGGTGATTCCCCGTACGCCCGCGTCACAGCCTCCGTGTGCGCCCTCAACAGACGCAGCGCCCGCTCCAACGCGGCTCGCATTCTCAGCGCGTTCTCGGGCGTCCCGATCGGCCCGCTCGGTTCGGAACACCAAGCCTCGAGCTCACGCGCGACGGCGTGGCACTCCATCGGGCGCCACATGGACAGCGCCACGTGCCGCAAACCCTGCGACACGCAGTTACACGCCGCGGTCCACACCGCGGGGTCGTAGCTCAGACTGCGCTCAAATTCACCTTGGCCCTCGTCGTCGTCGCCGACGAACCCGGCGCAGAAGAGCGTCCTGGTCAGTAAGACGAACCCGAGTTCCTCGAGGGAAACTTCCGCCATCCTCCACTGCTGCCGCGTGGTCATCGCGGCCACGTTGGAGTTACTGTCACGAAGCGCGGTGGAGAGCAGGGACGTGAAATATCCGCGAACCGCCGTGGTGGCTCTCAGCGCTCTTAGAACCGCCGCGCCCTCGGGCGTGGTGAGCCCGCTCCCAGCCGTCGTCGTGGCGCTCGCGCTGCGGCTCAGCTGCGACATGGCGTCGCGTAACTCGTCAACCATGAGTTTCTGGTCGTCGTCCAACGCTTCCATGGCGTAGAGCCTGTCGAGCGCGCCCGCGCAGTTGAAGTACCGCTTGAGCTCCTGCGTAAACGCGACGAATTCGTCGACGAAGCGTTGAGGGTACTGCCCCGGGTACGCATCTTCCTTGATCGTCTTGAGCATAGCCTCCGTGGCGAACAACGCCACCGGCCCTGCGTTTCGTGCGAGCTTGTCCTCGATGGATACACGAATTTCCTCACGCAACGGCTCGGGCACCTCGGGCATGGACGTGATGTTTCTGATGCGAGCCATCGGCGCGCCGCCCCGGGCGAACTCGTCGGCGAACGACGGAAGCCACGGCTGGATCTGACGCATCAGCGCGCGCTCAACCTCCCCGACCCGCGTGCCGCGCTTGTACAGCTCCCCGGCGGTCTGCTCGAGGCTCGTGAAGATCTCCCTGGCGACGTCGCACGCCGCGTTCGGCCCGCGCCTCCCGTCGTCCTCGGCGCAATCCACGTCGCAGGTGCCGAGCCACTTGACGTACACGACGCACGCAGCAATCTTATCCACGGTGACGTCGTTGCCGGCGCCGATCATGCGGGAGACGATCTCGAGTTTCTCCAGCCACGTGGACGCGGCGTCGTCGGCGACGGCGAGGTCGCGGCACGCGCCGTCGGGCAGCAGTTGCACGGAATTACTCAGCCTCGGGGGAGTCGCGTGCGCATCGTTATACGACGTTCGATTCGACGACGAGTACGTGTCCACCTGGGGCGTCGCGGTGGCTGCGTACGACTGACCGGTGGCTGCGTACGACTGACCGGTGGCTGCGTACGACTGACCGGTGGCTGCTTGCGACTGACCGGTGGCTGCTTGCGACTGACCGCCGCCGTTCCAGCCGTTGGTTCCGCCGTCCCAACCGCCGCTCGAAGCAGTCGCCGCCGCGGGCTCCGTGTACCAGTCGCTGGACGATCGACCGCTCGGTTGGCTCGCCTCCCTCTGCGTACCGTTGGGCACGACGTACGCGGGCTGGTAATCGCCGTTCGAGCGGTTCGGCTCGTTCCGTTCCCCACGTCCGGACGACTGTTGGTTCCACCCGTTGGAGTTGGCGGTCGACGGCGGCGCGCTCTGCCACGAGTCCACCGGGCTGTCCCGCGGGCTGTCCCGACTCGACCCGACTCCGCCAACTCCTCCAGCCTCGAAGCCTCTCTCCGCGTCTTCCCTCCCATTCGAAGATTGAAGACCCGTGAGCCGCTCCAGCGTCTTGCTCACCCTGTCGTTGAAACTGGAGTAAGACGAGTCCCCTTCGTTCTCGTCGTAGGACGGCGACCGGGTGGACTGCCGCTTTCGGATATCCTCGTAGGATTCGTACGCGGCGACCGCTTGTTTAACCCCGGCGTTGAGGGTTCCCCCGTCGTAGCCGCCGTAAGAGTAAGAGTCGTAGCCGGCGTTGACCGGGACGGGTTCCGGCGCCCTAGTCTCAAACCCGAACGCCGCCGCGAACCCCTGCGACGCCTGCTCCGCCGCCTGGCTCAGCTCCGACCGCACGCCCGTACTCGAGCTCGAAGGGACGTGGACGTCGTCGGCGTTCCACTCCGCGGGTCGTCCCTCGTCCGCGCGGAGTAATTGAGACCCTTGCGACATTCCATCCTGACCCCATCCCGCGCCCGCTGCCCGCGGCATCTCGTTCTCAATGCGCGCAGCCTCCCTCGCGCGCTCCACGCGCTCGCTGAACGACTGCGAGAACGCGCCCATCCCGTTCGGTTTGGACGACGTGGTGCTCGCGTCGCCGGCGCTGGAAGTCGACCGCCAGGTTCCCTTGGAGAAGTCGGGGGGATCCAAACTGATCCCGCCCGGCGTCTTCTTCCCGGCCGCTGGACCCCCCGTGGGACCCGGTGTGGGCTCGAAGCGCGCGCCGGATGGTGACGCGGGTGGCGACGCGGCGGGTTGCGAGGTGATGTTGTTGACGTTGAGATGTTGTTGGGCGTGTTGTCCTTGACGTTGCGCGGCGCCCCCCGTGTAGGCGGCGTCCGGCCCCGGCGCGGCGGGCGCCGCGGGCATCCCCGCGGGCCTCGGGGTGATCTGCACGTCGAGTGCTTTGCCGTACTCGCCCGATACCCTGCAGATGGCGTCGCCGCCGCCGGGCGTGAGGTCGAGGGTTCGGTTCTCGTAATCTTCCCAGTCAAACTCCTTCCCCTTGTAGGTGGTGAGGAGCTTGTACTCGACCTCCTTGACCGTGGACGGCAGGTCGACCCGCGCGGTCCACACGTCCCCTTCCGTCCACTTCAGGATGTACGCCCGTTCCGGTTTCCAATCCCCAAACTCCTTGTCGTCGCCCGAGATTCCCATCTGCAGGCCGTAGTCGAGCTTGCCGTGGATGCTCACCAGCAGCGTCGTGCCGCTCACCGTCGCGTCTCCGCCGGTTATCCCTTGCGCGTGAGCCCCGGAATCCGAGCCCCCGGTGGAGACGTTCGCGACGTGCGACGGCGCCTCGTGCGTTCCCGCGATGGCCCGCCGCGAAGGCCGCGGCCCCAACCCGACGCGTCGCGACCCGAGCGTGGGAAGCTGACTGTGCATTTCCTTCCCGCGAGCGGCGCCCGCGGGTCGGCGCCCGCGCGCGAGCTGCGTCACGCGCGGGGCGGCCTGCCCCGGCGCCACCAGCGGCCGCATCGCCGACATCGTCGTCGTTCGTGCGCCACGCACGCGACGAAGAAGTCGTGGAAGGCACGAACGTGCCCTTCTTTGTTCACCCACCAGGTGCCTTTGTTGGTCCTTTGTTGGTTCGCAAACCCCGTTTTGTACCCCTGCGCGGCCGTGGAGGGCCGCGCGGACAGCGGAGATCTCCAATTCCTCCCCGACCGTGAGTGATCCGCCGCGCGAAAACTTTTCGCGGACGAGAGGAATTTCACAATCCGAATCGACAAATCGCGAAACGACGGCCAATCAGACGGGGAATTCGCTATTTGGGGTTAAACTACGAGTCACGAACCCAGGCGAAATTAAGATTCTGCGAACCGTCGTTTCCAGTCTATTTTCCCCCGTATGTATGATGGCTTCGAAACGTCGAGGATGTTCTGTTGGGCTTGAAACTGAATCTCAACAACGTGTGACGAGGCTGGAGACCCACCGCGGGCGACCACTACTAGAGACACATCGTCATCCTCGATCGTCCCACGGATCGAGACGATGTTGACCCACCGCGCGATGATGGGCTGTGCGAACAGAGCGGCGATCGCACCCGCTCCGGCCTCGACCCGCTCCCATCGTCGATCTCGCGTTTGTCACGCCAGGTCATCATCATCGACAACCGACGATGAGGCCTCGTCGACGTCCGGAATCGTAAGACCTAAACGCCGCGACGCGCTCGCGCTCGGCATCGCCACCCTCGTGGGATCCGCATCCATCGCGGTTCCACATGAATCGATCGCATCCGTCGCGGAGCCCACCCTCGCCGAGGTGACCCCGCCCATCGCCCCCGCCGAGGCGCTCACCTCGCTCGAATCAGGCACCGTCGCGCTCTTCCAGCGATGCACACGATCCGTCGTCAACGTCGTGGACGTCACCGTGCTCTCCGGCAAGGCCATGACCTCGGGCGCGGTCGTCCCGGAAGGTAACGGCACAGGGTTCGTATGGGACGCCGAAGGACACATCGTCACCAACTGGCACGTCATCGGAAGCATCCTCTCGCAGGTACCGAAAGGCCGAGACCCGGGAGAAGTCGCCAAAGTCACCCTAGAGGGAGCCGACGGACGGACCAAAACCTTTCCCGCCACGCTCGTGGGCGCCGAGCGCAGTAAAGACCTCGCGGTGCTCAAGGTGAACGCCCCGAAGGAGTTCATCACTCCAATCGCGAAAGGCGCGTCGAGCAACGTTAAAGTCGGCCAAGCCGTCTTCGCAATCGGTAACCCGTTCGGATTCGACCACACCCTCACCACCGGCGTGGTCTCGGGCCTCGGGCGGACGATCCAGAGCCAGGCCGGGTCGTTGATCAGCGGTGGGATCCAGACGGACGCCGCGATCAACCCGGGTAACTCGGGCGGGCCTTTGTTGGACGCGTCGGGCCGGCTCGTCGGGGTGAACACCGCCATCTTCACGAGCACGGGCGCGAGCGCGGGGGTCGGGTTCGCGATCCCGGTGGACCTGGTCCAGAGGGTCGTGCCGCAGCTCATTGAGTTCGGCAGCGTGGTGCTCCCGAGCCTGAACATCACCGCCGCGGATCCGAACGTGGGGAAGCAGCTCGGCGTGAAGTCGCAAGGGGTGCTGGTGCAGGCGGTGCCCGGCGGGGGCGAGGCGGCGAAATCGGGGTTGCTGGCGACGAGGCGCGGTCTGGGCGGGATCGTCGCCGGGGACGTCATCGTGGAGGCTGACGGGCGGCGCGTGGTGACGGAGGGTGACCTGGTGGCGGCGGTCGAGGCGCACCAGGTTGGGGAGAGCGTCAAGCTGAAGGTGAAGAGGGGCGAGGGCGGCGACGAGAAAGCCGTGGAGGAGGTGAGCCTCACGGTCAAGCTCGAAGCCGCGGTGGAGCAAAAGTAGTTCGATGGGTCTCTTCTTAACAACACGAGCACGTGTAAAAGTCACCAAAGGTGCCTTCGAAGGTAGTACGTTCCAACACGACAACAAACATTGTTGTTCTTAGGAGGTATCACCGTCGGTCTCGTCCTCCAGGGTGGCGGATAGGTTTGCCATCTTTTTCACAACCGCCTCCGCCTCCCCATCCTCCCCATCCTCCTCCCCATCCTCCGTGTTCTCCCTCGCCACGGCGGTGATGTTCTCGCACTTGTACTTGATGTTCTTCGAGTTGAAGTACGAGTACTCGTTGCTGAACGTGAACACCAGCGTGCCCGACCCGGGCGACTCGAGCACCTCGGACTTCACCCCAGCCCCGGCTTTGTGCTTGAACCGCTTCACCACCGTCATGGGCGTACCCTTGTTGATCCCGTTCTCCCGCAGCACCACGTCGATCTCCACACCCCGCTCCGTCACCTGCAGGTACCACGCCACCTTATCCCCGCGGTTCACCTCGACGTAAGCCTGCAACTTGTCCCGAGCGGCGACGTTGGCCGAGATCAACCCTTCGCCGTCGGTCCTCGCCACCATGGTCTTCTGATCGTTCGGCACGCCGCATATGCACCCCGGCCGGCACCTGCACGAGCCGCCCATGAACGTGGGTATGGTCTCCATGTTGATCATCTTGGCGAACGGGCACTTGGAGACGTCGCCCTTGAGGGTATCGCCCGGGCAGATGGCAACCTTGGCTCGGGTTTTGGCGCTGATGAGGCCGCGGACCATGCTCCAGATGACGCTGAAGATGTACGGGACGTTGACGAGCACCGCGCGGTCCAGCAGCTGCGGGTACAGCGTCTCGGACAGCTTGGACGACTCCCCGAGTACCTTCTGGAAGCGCTTCTCGGTCCCGGCCATCAGCGAGACGTGATTGAGGTCGTTGACGGTGATGAGCTTGTGCAGCTTGCGGGTCTTGCGGGTCTTCTCGTCGCAGATGCGGAAGCCGAGCTCTTTTCGGTACATCATGAAGGCGAGGACTTCGTCCTTCGTGTGCGCGTCCATCATCGCCGGCGGGTTGCTGACCCCCGCGCGGATGCAGTACACCGGGTTGCCCCGCTTGTCCTCGCCGTGGTAGTCCGCCGCGACGAATTTCTCGATCGATGCGAACTTCTTCACCTTCTCCCCCTTTCCCGCCAGTTCCAGCATCTCCGCGTGCTCCTTCCTCCACGCCAGCGTCCGTCTCGCGTGGCTCAAGGCTTCGGCGTCATCCTCGTGGCTCAGGCAGAATCTCAACGCCCAGATGTCGTCGTAGGTCGTGCCCTCGCCGACCGGGAGGGCGGCCTCGTCGTCCCCGGTTCCGGACTTTAGGGATGCGAAGAGCTTCGTCACCCGCGTCGTGTTGGCGGCCAAAAGCTCGTCGACGTCGGCCAGGGACTGGGACATGTGTATGGTGTGTCCCATGGCCGCGTCCCACGGTGGAGCGTATGCGTTCGGCTGGCTATGCGATACCACACTGTGACCACCGGTGGGGGGCAAACCAAACTGTCGTCTAACCGATCGTGACTCTGAAGTGCACCCGACTGCGTTATCACGGCAGCTCTCGGTTGTCAGTTGCGAGGAGACGAAACTCCGTGAGCTGCGCCACGTCATACCGCGCCACGCCCAGGCCGCGTCAGAACGTATCCGACCGCCGTCATGCACTGCATCGGTCGCATCGCATCGGTGACCGTCGCGCCCACCGCGGCGCCCGGCGCGAAGAGGTCCCGCGGAAGGTCCGCGACGCGCCCCGTGCGTACCCGCGCCAGCTCGGATAACGCGAGCGGTGACGACGAGGATCGGAAGGCACCGACCGTGATGCCCCGCCGGAGGCTGATCAACCTCGCGGCCGCCACGACCGCGATGGTGGTGTCCAACAAGGCGAACGCGGGTTCCAACGAGTTTGCGGGCGACGCCGCGATGGCCGTCATGAACCGCGTCGGCAAGGTGAAGATGGCGGACGACGAGTGGAAAACGAAGCTCAAGGACGAACCGTACGCCTACGAGGTGCTCAGGCACGAGGCGACCGAGCGTCCGTTCTCGTCGCCGCTCAACTCCGAGAAGCGAACCGGCACGTTCACGTGCGCCGGGTGCGGCGTCCCACTGTTCAAATCGTCCGACAAGTACGACAGCGGGACCGGCTGGCCGTCCTTCGTGGAGCCCATCTCAAAGAGCGCGGTGACGGAGGTGCCCGACTACAGCATCATCTTCCTGCCGCGGACGGAGGTGAGGTGCGCGAACTGCCAGGGGCACCTCGGCCACGTGTTCGACGATGGACCTAAAGATAGGACGGGGCTCAGGTACTGCATGAACGGGGTGTCCCTCCACTTCGACCCCGCGGTGGACGCCTAATCTAACCGCCGTTGTCATGTATGCACTCTTTTGACTCTCGTCTTAAAAGTCTCTATCCAAGCGTGCTCGTCTATCAATCGATGAATGACGTCTCTCACTTGGCCACGATCGCCTCGAGGGCCTCCTCCACCTTTTCGTATTTGAACTCAAACCCGAGCTCCTGCGTTCGCGTCGGCAGCACCTTCTGGCCGTCCAGCACCACCGTCGCGCCCTCCCCGAGGAGCACCTTCAGCGCCAGCCCCGGTACCGGCAGCCAGTTGGGCCTGTCCGTGGCGGCGGCGACAGCCTCGCACAGCCCGTCCATCGTGGTGGGCACCGGCGCGGTGCCGTTGACCACGCCCGCGTACTTCTTCGGCTCAGCTAGCGCGCGAACGAAGAGCTCCACGAGGTCGTCCCTGTGGATCCAGCTCACGAACTGCTTCCCGCTGCCCAGCGGACCTCCTCCGTACAGCTGAAACACGGGGAGGATCTTAGCGAGCGCGCCCCCGTTCTTCTCGAGGACGACGCCGGTGCGAACCACCGTGGTGGTGGACTCGCACCGTGCGGCTTCCTTCTCCCAGTCCACGCAGAGCTTGGCGAGGAAATCCTTGCCCGGCTTGCCCTTCTCGCTGAACCCGGCGGCCGCCTTGGACGTCCCGTAAAATCCAACAGCGGATGAGCTCACGAGGGTGGGGCGCTCGTCTACGGGCAGGGCGTTGATGGCGTCCACCACTCGTTTAGTGGTGACGATGCGTGACTTGACCAGCGTTTTCTTGTACTCCGCGTTCCACGGGGAGGAGATCGGAGCTCCCGCGAGGTTAACCACGCCGGTGCACCCCCGCACGGCTTCGTACCACTCGAGTTTTCCCTTCATGGTGTCCCAGCTGTAGAACTTGGCGCCGTTGAGCGCCGCGTTGGGCAGGGCGAGCCTGGCGGAGATGGCGTTGCGGGTGAGCACGCGGACCTCGTGGCCGTCGGCGAGGAGCCTCTCGACCAAGGCCTTGCCGACGAAGCCGGTGGCGCCGGTGACCGCGACGACCATTTTCCCATCATCGGTGGCGTCGT
>Ga0209425_10003514_pt1 | contig 16586 bp, 12 predicted proteins | sample COG_05_FD_184749 | JGI IMG/M metagenome (GOLD analysis project Ga0209425, IMG submission 184749) | Pelagic Microbial community sample from North Sea - COGITO 998_met_05 (SPAdes) (version 2) | ecosystem: Environmental > Aquatic > Marine > Neritic zone/Coastal water | place: Helgoland, sampling...
AATTTATTGGTTTCAGTGAGAACAATTTGTGACTCATTTCTAGCCGTGGTTAAGTTCTGATTAGCCAGGATCCTCGTCTCTTCCATTTCGTCTGCATATTTACGCATTTGATCCTGTGATTCTTGGGCAAAAGAAAACGCGCTCTTATATTTATCAATTTCAATTTTATCAGTGATATTTGTTTCTAATTTTTCGAGTTCAACCAGGCTTTGTTTTTCTTCAGTTTGTAGGCGCGAAAGTCGAGTTTTCACCTCTTTTTTTCTTTGTTCGAGATCATTACGCTTAGCTTGCTCATTAGCTGACTCCTGGGTTAACGTACCCAACTGGGTTTCTAGGTTTGCGTATTCCTCGCGAATCTTTGCCAACTCATCGCCAGCATTACTAATATTCTGCCCTTGGTTTGCCTCAAAGTCGGTGATACGTAATTTCTCTTCCTCTAAATTTCTGGTGGCTGCTTCCGCATCAGAGGTCAGGTTTCTCTCTCTTTCTATATCCTGGCTAATTTGTTTTAGGCGGTTTTCACATTCTTCTTTTTGCTGAATAAGGCGGGTTTTTTCTTCTTCAAGGTTTTCACGCGCTAAATTTAGTCTTTGCAGAACTGCGGCGGCTTCGACTTCCGTATTTCTCAGTTGGGGAAGGTGATCTGCAGCTTCGTTTTGTATTATTGTGGCGCTTGATGTTTTTCGAGTTAAATCCGTTACTGTTTCATCCCTAATTTTCAAAGCTTCTTGAGATTTATTGATCTCAGTATTTACAGAATTCCACTGAATCAAAAGGAGGGTCGCTTCTGCTTTCCTAATATGATCATTTAAATTGCGGTATCTCTTTGCTTGTCGGGCCTGTTTTCGTAGAGTTAACATTTGCCCATCAAGCGTAATCATGACGTCATCAAGACGCTCAAGATTTGTTTCAGCACCGCGTAAACGGAGTTCAGCCTCATGCCGGCGAGTGTGCAAGCCCGATATACCAGCTGCTTCCTCGAGAAGTTTTCTTCTTTGAGCCGGTTTGGCAGAGACTATTTCACCAATTTGCCCTTGGCTTACGAGTGCTGTTGAACGCGCGCCGGTTGCAGAGTCAGCAAATAATAGATGCACGTCTTTCGCTCTAACTTCCTTGGAATTTACCCGATAGGTTGATCCTTTTTCGCGCTCGATCTTTCGAGTAACATCAAGTTCATCCATTTGGTTAAATTGAGCGGGTGCTTTTCGGTTTGAATTATCCAATCCCAATCCAACTTCGGCAATATTGCGCGCTGGCCGGTTTCTTGATCCCGCGAATATGACGTCATCCATATCTCCGCCCCGCATCTGCTTTGCGGATGTTTCGCCCATGACCCACTTAAGAGCTTCAACAAGGTTGGATTTACCACAACCATTGGGCCCAACAACACCAGTCACGCCGGGGAGAATATCAAGTTCAGTCGGATCAACAAATGATTTAAAACCAGTTAAGCGGAGTTTTGAAAATTGCACGGTCGCCCATGTCCTTTATTAATTTATTTTTTTAATAGCGCGTTTAACTCGGATCGAAATGCTTTGATAGTTTTGTCGCCTTCAAAGGTTTTACCATCAATTAAAATTGTTGGAGTTGCCTTAATATTGAATTTCTTATCACCATCGTTCCGAATTTTCATAACACCTTCGTATATATTTTTATCGATAATGCATGCATCAAAAGTCTTTTTTGACATGCCTGCTAGTTTGGCAATTTGTGCCAAAGCCGCCGCCGGGTCGGATGCTCTTGCCCAACTGTCTTGCGATTGATAAATTATATTAACAATTGCAAAATATCTCTCTTTCGGAGCACATCGTGCCATCATCGCTGCCGCGAGGCCGAGACGATCAAGTGGAAAATCACGGTATATAAATTTCACTTTTCCCGTTTCCACATATTCTTTCTTTATTAACTTGTAAGCTCCAGTATGAAATTCTGCACAATGTGGACACGTCATTGAGGCGTATTCGATCATTGTAATAGGCGCACTGGGATCGCCCTCAATTCTATCAGATAAAATTTGTTTTATGGGTGGCAATATCGTTTTTCCATGGCTATTTGCTAAAGCTTCGGTTGTAGCAATTGTCATGAAACATAAGGTGGAACATGCGATTAAGACCATAAACCGGTGTATTGCAAAATTATTTACTACATATTTGATCAAAACAGACTCCTCATACTATATCTTGATAATATAAATGGCATTATTCCCGTGGACAAGTCGGGATCTACGAAAAAGGGTGTAAATTTAAAAAACTTGGGGATAACTTAGTTGTAATAAGGCCATATTTTCATCAAGTTCTGCCAAAAGAGCGGTTTTACGCACAGAATACATTAATTGCTCGTTTTGACTTCTGATCCAAGAGCTTGAAGGGCTTGTTTCAAATCGGGGTCGCTGATCATATCAAGGGTTTCGGAAAGCTCTCGATGCTCATTCTCTGTTAACTTACGTTTTGGTTTTGGCCCTTTGTTCTCTTGTGTTGGCAAAGTACCTTGTATTAATTTGATCCGTGTAACGGCTTTAAAACCAAAGTGGGTATTGATCCGCTCAAGCATCTGGATTTCCATATGTTGTAACTCTAATGAGAGTGCAGGGCTATCAATTCGAAGAAACAGGGTTCCATTTATCCTCTCCGTTGGAGGGTATGATATTTTTTCAGGGAATGTATGCTTAGAGAGTAATGCGCCGACAATATTTGGCCACTCTGATAGTATTTTACCTGAGCTAAACCCACGCCCTCCAAATATAGGACGCGTCAATTTCTCTACTGTATGACTAATACTTCTTGATTGGTAGCGGCGTATGGTCATTTATTCTCCGAGTGAGAGCAACAAAGCTTTTCATTTATCAGCCAGATTTCTTATGGTATTGAGAAAATCTGGTCTTATCAACCTAACATAATTTAGATGGCAAGTATGGAACCAAGTCTTGGATGAAAAGAAAATAATTAAAGACCGAGTAATAAAAATTCTGGGTTGGTATGATGCACATAGACGCATACTCCCTTGGCGATCTGAGCCCGGTGTTGTACCTAACCCTTATCATGTTTGGTTGAGTGAAATTATGCTTCAGCAAACAACGGTCGCGACGGTTAAATCCTACTTTGAATATTTTCTGACGCGTTGGCCAAAGATAGAGAATTTAGCCAAGGCATCTTTGGATGACGTTCTTCACGCCTGGCAGGGCCTTGGTTATTATGCAAGAGCCCGTAACCTGCATAAATGTGCACAAGTTATTTCTTCTGATTATGACTGTAGATTTCCAGAGACGGAGAGTGCTCTCCTAGCTCTTCCTGGAATTGGCCCGTATACGGCGTCAGCGATTATGGCCATTGCTTTTAATAAAAAATCAACACCAATGGATGGCAACATAGAAAGAGTGATAACACGGCTACATGCGGTAATGGAGCCACTGCCAAAATCTAAGAAATATCTCTACCAATTGGCGATAAAAATGACTCCAGATCTAAGGGCTGGGGATTATGCTCAGGCGTTGATGGATATCGGCGCGACTATTTGCACGCCAAGATCACCAAATTGTGGCATATGTCCTCTAACGCGTAATTGTGTTGCAAATCTAAAGGGCCTTGAAGCAGAGCTACCAAAAAGGGAAAAGAAGCCTGCGAAACCGGTGCGGCGAGCGATAGTTTTTTGGGTGACCCGTTCATCAGGTAAAGTGCTTCTAAGAAGGAGACCAGAGAAGGGTTTGTTGGGGGGGATGATTGAGATCCCTTCTTCGTCTTGGGAAGTGAAAAAAAAATCGCATAAAGAATTAATTGAACAAGCGCCCTTTGACATTAATTGGACGATTATTCCGGGTAGCGTACGACACACATTTACACATTTCCACTTAGATTTGGAAATTCTCTCAGGAACGTATGAAGATGAGAGTTTAAAAGGAGATATTTGGAGTATGCCCCATCAATTTAGTGATCACGCCTTGCCTACAGTTATGAAAAAGGTCATTGCTCATATACAGGCCGTATCGGGTTAGGCTGAGATATTTGTATTTTGTCCGATATTGATAAGCGTTCGGCTCGCATTTACGTTTAAAATAGAACTCTGCGAGTCGCCTGAAATTAAAAGACTTTGTACAAGAGTGGAACTCCGCGCAGCAAGCAATGTAAAATCAAACTGTGCAATGGTGAATTCGAGTTGACGGGCTAGAAGTTTGGCTCGCGCTTGATCTTCGATTTCCTCAATTAAATTCTGAACTTCACTGCTTATGCCATCGATTTGTTCTTGAAAAAGGCCGGCTCTCGACTGCAATGTATTTCGGTCATTTACTAAATCAGCCTCTGTCACCAGAATTTTGCCCTCTGCTGCATCTAGCGCTGCTTTTGCCTGCGCTATTGATGTTGCATTATTGAAGTTTTTATAAACCCAGGCATCTAGGAGCGCCTGCCCGCCGCCTGTGACAACGCCGTGAAAAAGGTTGCCTAATCCAGAAGACTTCTCTGATACTTTTTTCACGCTGACGTTAAGTGTATAGTCTCCCGTCTGATTGCCGGTGCTGTCACCCGATACTGTATCGAGGGTGAAGTCAGACCGACCCAGACTTTCAGCGCTGTTGATGCTCTCGACCTTAAGATAGAAAGTCCCCTCGGAACTTGCGGTAAATGTTGAGGGACTTCGGTTACCACTGCTATCTAACCCTAAACTCGTGCCCATTGAAATTAGAGGATCCCGGCTATTGGTTAGTGTTAAAGTATCGCCTCCACCGTCGGCGTCAGTTGTCGTGCCGACAGACCCGGCACCACTTCCAGAGCCACCTGATAATTTATTCGAGGTGATGGACGTATATTCAGTTCCATCTGTATCAATGAGGGTAAGTTTGGTATCTACACTGTCACTGCCGCCGCCAAAGCCGCCATCAATATCGAATTGATAGGCTTCACCTTCCTTGGCTTGAAATTCATAGATATCTGTCGCATCGCTCCCACTTGTCAGTGTGCCCGATAATGCAACTCTCGGTTTGTCACTGATCGAGCTTGAGACTTGATCAGTAGAACTCACTTGGAAGGCAGATCTTGGAACGATTTGAGCTGTTGCCGTTGTGTTATTAAATTCTGACGTCTCGCTAATTGTTTGAGACGTTGCAAAACCGCTAACTTCAAAAGTGATGGCACCGGTGGTAGGGTCAAATCCAGTTGTTGCGGATCCAGTAGATCGGTTGTTTACCAGACCATCGGCGCTAATGGTCATGCCCGTAACCGGAAGTGAGCCCAAATCAACAAGGTTTGTGCCACCAAGCCCTGTAGAATCGTTCGTAGGTGTAATGCCAACATTTAGTGTATAAGTTCCAAATGCGTCGCTTTGACTTGCGCTTTGGGCCCTAACTTTGAGAAAAATTGCTCCCAACTCTGAATTTGAGGAGGTCCCAGCGTCCGAGGTCGTGATGACACGAGTAAAATGGGGATCTTTTGTGGTACCGCTAAGAAATTCACTACCACCAAATGTGCCATCTGACCCGGAACTAGCCGTAGAGGTATCTAAACCGTTGGTGCTTGATGCCGTTTCGTTACTCAACCCACCTTGGCCATCTGCACCTACAAGATTATTATTACCATCTTTAAATATTACCTTAGTGTCTACGCTATCCCCAAAACTCGCAATACCAGCATCGGTAAACCCCTTATCAATATCGACCGTTAAGGTCTCGCCGGCATGAACAAAAATTTTATACACGTCCCCTGGAAAACTGCTAGTGTCGTCATTTTTTAATTCTCCTGAAATTGAGACCCATTTGGTACCGGTAGGGTTTATTATGTCCGCATTCTCGGCTGCATTTTGTGATGCCTCGGCGAAAGCTGCTCTAGAAATAATTTGTGCAGATGAGGCATTACTTTTGTCCGTTTGATCTTCATCTATTAGTTGGCTGGTATTAACCTGTTGGGTTACCGCACCGACTGCAGCTTCAGTCGCGAGGTAGGCAGTATCTGAGTGAAGCAGATCGGCGCTCGCATTTTCTGTAATAAAGTAATCGGTGCCCAGATATTCCCCTTTAACCTCTAATGTGTCTCCTGTTGAGTTGAAAGGTGCGATCAGAGTATCAGCCTGGAAATTTGTACGCGAGCTACTATCAATTAAATTGAGCTGAGTTGTCAGGCCCTCAGTTTTGAAAAACTCCGAGGCGCTAAAGGCCAGACTATTTATTTTACGAAGCTTATTATCCCACTCAACGGCAACGTCTGACGCTGATAAAGTTCCAGCTTCAAGGCTCGTTAGTTGTTCTCGCAGAAAAGTCACATGATTTTTGAGAAAGGACATTTGGCCGAGTGCCTTATTGACCACTGCTATTCCATTAGTCACCCGTTCTCTTCGGTTAATAATATTAGCTCTGTTTAGGAGAAGCTTATCTGTTTCGGGGGAAGTTCTGTTAGATGAAAGTTCTTCCGTAGCTTCACTGATGCGCCGTGAAAAAATTTTATCAATACTGTTCGCAGCCGTATTCTGTGCCTGACCACTTTGGCCGACAAGTGCACGCGTAATGTTTGTCACACCTCCGCTTAGGGCGCCGATTAACGCTGAAGTACTAAACACACCAACCGCCATTGGTTTCCGACCTCCTGTCGGGATACAATGTTATTGATGAAGGGGGTGATCCTTGCCCACATTTCATCTGAATGACAAATTCTTCGCCATTCAATTTTATATATTCTTATATATTTGGCATTTCTAAAATGCTCTCGTTAAGACCTTATTAACTAAATTTTTAATTTGAATCAATAGTTTATAATAAAATTGTTTATTTTGGTTAGGTATAGGTTAAACTTACGAGTTGATCAGGTTAACTTTAGCGGTGGGAGGTGTTTTTGCTAAGAGGATTTAGGGCTACTTTTATAAGTATAATACTTATTCTCTTGCCGTACCATGTTGGGCTGGCAGAGAATAAATATATTACCGTAGCTTCAACCACTTCAACACAGAATTCAGGTTTATTTTCTGCCATTCTACCTTTATTTGAGAAGAAAACGGGCATAAAAGTTAGGGTTGTTGCTGTTGGTACTGGCCAAGCGTTAAGAATCGCACGTCAAGGCGACGCAGATGTTTTATTTGTTCATCATAAACCCTCTGAACTGCAATTCGTTGAGCAGGGGTTTGGCGTAAAGCGCTTTGAAGTGATGTACAACGACTTCGTTATTATTGGCCCCAAATTAGATCCTGCCGGTATCAAGGGTATTAAAGAGGTAGGACTCGCATTTAAGAGAATTGCTCAATTAAAAAAATTATTCATATCAAGGGGAGACGACTCCGGCACGCATAAGAAAGAGCTATCAATTTGGGCCAGGCTTGACTTCAACCCAAAAAAATATTCTGGGGATTGGTATCAAGAAGTTGGAGCTGGAATGGGAGCCACACTTAACATAACTGCTGCAAAACGGGGGTACACTCTAAGCGATAGGGGTACTTGGATAAGCTTCAAAAACAAACAAGAATTAGCTATTTTGCTCAGTGGCGGCCCAAAATTACTAAATCCCTATGGTTTAATTTTAATTAATCCTAAAAAGCATCCTCATACTAAAGTTCACGAAGGGACTAAATTTATCTATTGGGTGATATCTCAGGAGGGCAAAAACGCGATAAACAACTATCGCGTCAATAATTTGCAATTATTTAGGGCAGCGCCCTAAAAATTAAATCTTTATTTTTGAGGGAACTAGTTTTTTGTTGTTTGCTCGCCTGAAAATATCCGCCGTAAAAAATACGCCTACCAGGAGTGCTGTGTGTCCCACAATACTGGGCCAGAGTGAATACATGGAACCCACCCATATTGTGAAGACTGCAGACCACATGTACGACATTACAATCATTAACTGAAATCTAACTGTCTTAGGCAATTGCATAAATGGATTTTTCTCTTCGTTCATAATTACATCATACATACTTCGCAACATTTGCCCACTCCTTAACTGAATACTCACACTAATAAATACGCTTTTATAACTTAAATAGATCAAATTTTTAGAAATTTTATAAAACACCAATGCCTCGTCTCATATAGACGCTGTAAACGAGGGAATTTTGGCTGGGGCGGGAGGATTCGAACCTCCGAATGCCGGCATCAAAAGCCGGTGCCTTAGGCCACTTGGCTACGCCCCATCAGTAATTTTAATACATTACTCCAACACATATCGTGCGGAACGCAACTTACTCAACTTCGTTAAAATACGCAAGTAGGTTACGTTTTAAAAATTAAATTTTTTTGTTTTATTTTTAGGGAAGAATACTTGTCGGATTAATCCACCAGTCTGGAAACTTCTTATTTAGTTTTTCTGCAGCTTCCTGAGCATTTTCAGTGTTGTCGAAAAGTGCAAAGCATGTGCCTCCTGAGCCGGTCAATCGAACTAATAATTGATTATCTAGATCGGACAACACAGACAAAATATTTTTAATTTCAGGGGCTGTATTAATGGAGGCTTGTGTAAGATCATTTTGAAGACTGTGCAACAATTTAAGAAGGGTCTCTCGATCTTTGGGGATTTGGTTTAGTGATCCAGGTGCCGAGAAATTTGCCTCATATTTTTGAAAAACCTCTTGCGTTGAGACCGGGAAATTTGAGTTTACTAGTAATATACCAAACTTAGGCAGATTACCAAGTCTGTGCACTCTCTCACCAATGCCTTCCATAATAGCTGATTTTTGGTTCAAGCAAACTGGAACATCAGAGCCAATTTGTTCCGCGATCTTATTGAGGTCTTGGTCTGAGATTGGAAATCGCCAGAGTTTTGTTAGAGCATGTAAAGTTGCAGCAGCATCGGCTGACCCGCCGCCCAGCCCAGAGGCAATTGGAATATTTTTATTAAGTTCAATATGCGCCTTTGGCCTAATTTTATGAAAGTCTGCGAGTAAAGCAGCAGCTTTCATGACTAAATTATTTTTATCGGTTGAGAGGCTTCCAGCAAAAGGACCTTTTATTGTAAGTGATAGAGTATCAGCGCTGGATACAGTCAATCCATCACCTTGGTCTGCAAAAACAATTAAACTTTCGAGTAAATGAAATCCGTCGTTACGTCGACCAATAATCTGTAATGATAGATTTATTTTTACTGGCGCAAATACTGAAAATTTCTCGATCTTGGGTTGTATCAATATACTACCTGGCCTTTTTTATATCCAAATTTTTAGGGAGACCACTAGAAATTTTTTTCTTAATTTTAGTAATTTGATCCTCTTCAGGATCAAGGATTAAAGCCCGATTCCACTGGAAAGTAGCTTCTCTTTTCCGGCCAATAGCCCAATAAATATCGCCTAAGTGGTCATTGATGGTCGGGTCTTCTGGCCTGATTTGAACGGCTCGCTCGAGAGCTTTGACAGCGCCTTCAAGATTTCCAAGTCTATACAAAACCCACCCCAAGCTATCCACAATATATCCGTCTCTTGGACGCTGTTTTACTGCATTTCTTATCATGGCCTCTGCCCTAACTAGATTAACGCCTTGATCCACCCAGGAATATCCCAAGTAGTTTAGAACACTCGGTTGGTTAGGCTGCAATTCAAGCGCCATAAGGAAATTTTTCTCTGCTAAAGCCCACTTTTTTTGTCTCTCATACGAGATTCCTAAGGAGTAATGAAGCGACCAATGACGCTTTTTAAATTGAAGAATACGTTTTTTCGCTTCTTCATATGATTTAGATGATTCTTCGTATTTTTTATGACGTTGTAATATGTTCCCCATGTTTGTGAGGGCATCGACCCGCTGTTTATTTTCTTGAGCCATTATTTCAAGAGCCTTGATTGCTTTTTTTGTTTCTCCCACACGATCAAGATTGTCAGCAATTCTTAATCTGACAATCCAAGAATAATAGGGGTCTTTTATAATTCGAGAATAAACCTTGTTCGCGTCCAGGAGCCTATTATTTTCTTCGAGAGACTCAGCCACTAAAAGATTTGCAATGGATAAGGATGGACGGACGTAACTTGCGAGACGCCCGTAAATAAGTGTCTGAAACGGATTCTGGGTTTGTATCGCTGATGCTAGACTAAACAAAGCTTCAGCCACACCATCTCTTGCCGATGTATGAAGGGGGGCTGGCTTTCTCTTTGCTTTAATGCGTTTGTATGCGCCGTCTAATAATGTCGTATTTGGCAGTTCTGACTTGAATTTGTTGTAAAGTTCAGTGGCTTTGTCATATTTGCTCATTCTTTCGTATAGATTCCCAAGTAAAATAGTAACTCGAAGATTTGGACTTTTTCGCAGTTTAAGGGCTAACTGATAACGTTTAATTGCTTCTTTATTCCGCCCGGCTCTCTCGCAAATAAGCGCCCCATGGACGGAGAATAATGTTTTTAGACCATCGTTGTTTGTCTCTCGATCAAGTATCTTTAATCCTTCATCATATTTCTTTTCTCCAGCAAGAACCCAAGCTTGGAGCATGGGAAGTAGAAAAGTATTTAAACCTTTATTGGAAAGATTTTTAATTTTGTTTTTTGCTGATAAAAAATTCTGGTTCTTTGCATTTTTTAATGCGCTTAATAGCGTTATGAAATCAACATTTTCTGTTCCGGCTTTCGATATAAAATTCGCTTGAACCAAAGCCTCATTAATTCTGCCTTCTGAGACCATTAACGCAATAGTTCTTTTGCGAAGTTCCAAATTTTTCGGATTGGTTTTTAGCGAGGACAGATAATAATGAATAGCAAAATTAGGATCTGAGTTAAATTGCGCATGCCGGCCTGCCAGATAACTTCCAAACTGAGCACTACTCGAACTATAATCTTTGCTTTTGGAAAAACTAATACCTGTTGGAAAAATAACGCACGCAAATAGAATTATAGATGCTAGAGTTATTGTCAGTGCAGGTGGTGAAAAAAAAGATTTAAAAGTTATTTTTCTTTGGTTAAACATTTTAGTTGGTTTTCCTGTCCATCTCAGAGCATCTAAATTTCCTAGGAATTGTGTTATAAATTAGAGTTACAATTTATCTCTAATTTACATGTTGGGATAGTTCGGCCCCCCGCCACCCTCAGGGGTAACCCACTCAATATTTTGACTAGGATCTTTAATATCGCAAGTTTTACAATGCACACAATTTTGAGCATTAATTTGTAGTCTTGGCCCCTCTTGTTCTTCTACATACTCATATACACCAGCGGGGCAAAATCGAGCCTCTGGCCCATCATATTGGGCCAAATTTACACTCGTGGGAATGGATTTATCCTTAAGCTGAAGATGACAGGGCTGATTCTCCTCATGGTTGGTCGCAGAGAAAGAAACGTTTGTAAGTTTATCAAATGTAATTTTCCCGTCTGGTTTGGGATAATCAATAGGAGTGCAATCTGTAGCTTTTTTTAGTTGAAGATGATCTGGGTCATGGTGTTTGAGTGTCCACGGAGCTTTGCCTCGCATAAAGATTTGGTCAAATCCAGTATAAATGGTGCCAGCGAGTAATCCCCATTTGAATGATGGCCGCACGTTTCTTGCTGCATAAAGTTCTTTTCCTGCCCAAGAGCCTCTAAACTTTAAGTTAAAATCAGAAAGGTCATCATTTGATCGATTATTTTGAATAGCATCAAAAGCTGTTTCTGCAGCAAGCATTCCTGATTTCATCGCTGTATGCGTACCCTTTATTTTTGGCATGTTGAGAGTGCCCGCATCGCACCCAATAAGTAATCCTCCAGGAAAATGAAGTTTGGGCAAACATTGGTGGCCTCCCTCATTGAGCGCTCTCGCCCCATAAGCCACCCGCTTTCCGCCTTCAAGCATTGGTTTAATTGATGGATGAGTCTTAAATTTCTGAAACTCCTCATATGGACTAAGGTATGGGTTTTGATAATCCAATCCGACCACGAAACCAATGGCCAATTGATTATTCTCTAAATGGTAACTAAAAGATCCACCATAAGTATTATTATCCAGAGGCCACCCAGCGGTATGAAGAACAAACCCTGGGTGATGTTTTGCCGGATCAATTTCCCACAGCTCTTTAATTCCAATACCATAAGTTTGGATCTGAACATTGTCTTCAAGGTTGAATTTATTTTTTAATTGTTTTCCGAGGTGTCCTCTACACCCCTCGGAGAAAAAAGTATACTTGGCATGTAATTCCATACCCCTCTCAAAATTAGGCCCCTCCGATCCATCAGCTTGTACTCCCATATCTCCTGTCGCAATTCCAATCACTGCACCGTCGTTATTGTAAAGTACTTCAGACGCCGCAAAGCCTGGATAAATTTCAACCCCTAATTCTTCAGCCTGGTTTGCTAACCACCTGCAAAAGTTTCCAAGACTAATTATGTAATTACCCTTGTTGTGCATGGCCGGAGGCAAAAAAATAGAAGGAATTTTCCGCTCTTTGGTCTCAGATAAAAATAGAATTTTTTCACTGGTTACCGGGGTATTAAGAGGAGCCTCTCTGTTTTCCCAATCAGGAATTAACTCATCTAGGGCTCGGCTCTCTAGGACGGCTCCTGATAAAATATGCGCACCAACCTCAGATCCTTTTTCAACAACACAAACGCTAATTTCACAATCTTGCTTTATGCTTAGCTTTTTCAATTGTATGGCTGCAGATAAACCAGCCGGTCCGGCTCCCACAATAACAATATCCATATCCATTTTTTCACGTTCTACCGGCAACTCATCACTCATATTCTTACATCCAGAATTAATAAATTCTTTTACTTATACATATGATCGTATTACATTAATATCAATCTTTTTACCATTTAATAAGTCGTAACTTAAGACCTTTTAAAAAAATTAATATGAGTTCCAACTTAGTATGAATGAAGAAATTTCCGATCTTGACGCTCTTTCGTGGCAGTTAGAAGCTGGAATTGATGAGTGTATTGAAGCCACTCCTACCAATCATTTTAAAAAACCGGTGCCAACGGTATCAGGCCTTAAAAATGACCTAGCGCTGAATGACGGCGGGGAAAACGCCAATTTTAATGCGTTCAAGGAAATTTCTAATGATTTCTCATCAGCTAAATCAGGTGAAGGGGATCCGGACAAACCCCAAATTAAACCACCGTCAAGCCAATACTCTGCAAGTGAGAGGGTTAATCAGGCTGCTATTACTGCAGCAAAATCAGCGAGCACTGTTGATGAACTTAAATTAATCTTGGAAGAGTCGAACCTTTGTCCTCTTAATAAAACTGCCACGAATATTGTTTTTGCTGATGGTAATTCTAGCTCAAAGATTATGTTTATTGGCTACGTCCCAGCTGCCGATGATGATCGGCTAGGATTGCCTTTTCAGGGAGCTAACGGCGATTTTTTTAACAAGGTTATTGGTTCAATTGGATTAGATCGAACAAATTCTTATTTAACTAATTTACTTTTTTGGAGGCCGCCCGGAGATCGAAACCCCACCCAGAAAGAAATTGCATCATGTCTGCCGTTTACGCAGAGGCATATTGAATTGATTTCCCCACAAATATTAGTATTACTCGGCGGACCAGTTACTCAGATTCTACTTAACCAGAAAGATAGTATAACTAAAATGAATGGTAAATGGCATGTGTATGGAAAAAGAACCGACTGTTCTGGCTTTGACACAATTCCAATGCATCATCCAAACAATGTTATTAAATCGCCTATTTATAAAAAGAGTTTGTGGCAGGCATTATTAGAAGTAAGACAACGCTCATCACTTAATCATTAACCACTGAATTGAGTTGTTGATTGCTTAAGCAATTTCTCTTAAGTTCTTGAGAATTTTTTTATCTGCGTGAATTAAATATTGGGAAATAGTTTTTTTGGCTCTTCTAGCGTCTACATTATTTAAGTTTAAGATATTAAAGTTTCTAATTGCTGGATTGTGCGTAGCTTTTTGTCTTTCTGCGCTAGGAATCAAATCGGTAGACGCTGAATCCAAACCCCAGAAAATTAAATCAATTAAACTACTAGAAGAGGCTAATCTACCCGGAATTGTCTCAGAGGCTGACGCTAGTCGATACAGAGTAATTTTTGATCTACAAGAAAATGGGGACTGGTTGGCCGCAGATAAAATTATTAAAATTTTGGATAATAAAATCCTTTTGGGCCATGTTTTGGCCCAAAGATATTTGCACCCCACCAAATATCGAACCAAGTATAAAGAACTAAAGGCTTGGTTAGCAAAATATGCAGATCATCCTCAGGCTCGTAGATTGTATACTTTAGCTATCAAACGAAGACCAAAGAATTGGAAACTCCCGAATAAACCAGTTGGTTCTCGTTATTTTGGATATAGTAATAAGATTAAAGATCTAGGGTTCCTTGTTTATAATCCAAAACGTAAATTAAGCCGGTCTTTACGGAGGGAACGCCTGGATTTATCACGGAAGATGCGTTTTTATTCCAGGAAAGGCTGGACTAAAGCTTATAAAAATCTGCTGACGAATAAAAAATTAGGGCGGTTGTTTCACCCGGTGGAATTAGATCGGAGAAAGGCTAATCTGGGCGCTGGTTACTATGCTGATGGTCGAGACAAGTGGGCTTATAAATGGTCGAACGCTGCGGTCAAAAGGTCTGGAAAATTTCTGCCAGAGGCTCATTGGGTAGCTGCTTTATCCGCTTGGAGACTCAAAAAATATGAGCTTGCGAGAGATCATTTTAATGCTGTCGCTGTATCAAAATACTCCTCGCCTTGGTTATTAACTGCCGGCGCTTTTTGGGCGGCTCGAGCGAGTATCAAAATAAAGAACCCAAGACAGTATACAAAGTATCTTGAGTTGGCATCAGCGTATCCAAGAACATTTTATGGAATTTTAGCGCGACGTCTTTTGGGACTTGAGATCAAATATAATTGGGCACCGCCTCCTCTAAAAAAGGATGCCCTTTCTCTACTTGCAGCCAAACCAGGAGGGCTACGGGCTGTTTCTTTATTACATATTGGGAAATATCGTAGGGCTGAGAGAGAGCTGCGCATGATATTCTCAAATTCAAATCCGGAACTTGCTCGTGCGATGATGGCTCTTGCAGATCGAGCAAACATGCCATCTTTGGCTATGCGAATTGGGAACATGCTGGTAGCATCGGGCTCTAGTTTATTCGATAGTACGGCTTATCCGGCTCCAGCTCTTCCTGTTGCTGATCAAAGCTTGACTGATCGTGCCTTAATTTTAGCTCTTATTCGCCAGGAATCAGGATTTAATCCAAATGCAAAAAGCCATCGGGGAGCTAGAGGCTTGCTCCAGTTGATGCCGCGGACTGCAAGCTTTGTAGCGAGAGATCGGAATTTAAGGGGCTCAAAAAAGCAAAGAGATATCTTATTTGATCCAGAAAAAAATTTACTTCTTGGACATAAATATATCAAACTATTATTAGATGAACCTATTATAAAAGGAGATCTTTTTAAACTTATGATTGCCTGGAATGGTGGTCCAGGAAATCTTAATAAATGGATGCGGCGTATTAAATACGAAGATGATCCTTTGCTATTTATCGAGAGTATACCATCAAAAGAGACACGAATATTTGTTGAGCGGGTTTTAGCTAATTATTGGATTTACCAAGCACGTTTTGATAATATGACTCCATCACTTGATTTGCTTGCCCAAGGAAATTGGCCTATGTATCAGAATGATAGTAATGGATTGGAAATTGCTGAAGAAACTAAATAATAGGGTTATGGGAATGACAAAAACTAAAGAAGAAAGAGATTTTCTTCCAATAAATATAGCGGTTTTAACGGTTTCAGACACTAGAGGTATTGAGGATGATAAATCTGGAGACACCCTTGTGGATAGAATAAATGGTGCAGGTCACGTAGTTATTGAGAGAGATATAATTAAAGATGATTTGGCTGAGATTATTACTAAATTAAAAGGTTTGATTAACAATAAAAATATAGATGTGATTATTTCTACGGGAGGCACCGGTGTTACAGGTCGAGACCTCACCCCGGAGGCATTTGAACAGGTATATGAGAAAGAAATCCCTGGGTTTGGGGAGCTATTCCGTATGTTAAGCTATGATAAAATAGGTACATCAACAATTCAATCGAGGGCAACAGCGGGAGTTGCAGGCGGAACTTATTTATTTGCATTACCGGGATCACCGGGTGCTTGCAAAGATGCTTGGGATGATATTTTGGTACATCAATTAGATTATCGTTTTAAGCCCTGTAATTTTGTTGAACTAATGCCCAGATTGACAGAAAATTAAATAATATTTTATCTTATTTTAATTTATGAATGTCCTTTAAAACAGTCTCAGCGCCAGATATAAAAACCGAAATTGAATCCCTAATCGCATCAGAGAAATCGTCTCGCTTTTCTGTGCCGTAGATAAATTTACGAATAGCTATATAAAAAATTCCACCATGAAAATTCCAAGCAAGATCAAGCTCTCTTTGAGAGATGGGAATTTGATCAGGACCGTCAATATTAAATTCATGCCTTAATTCGATACAGATTTGCTGGAGAACACTGTCGTGAATGAATTTGAGATATTGTTGGTACAAGGAAACTCCTTTTATTCCTGAAAAGATAAACATTCTAACCCATTCAAATTCAAAAATCGCAGCCGTATATTCTTGATAAAATTTGTTTAATCGCATTGATATTGATATTTGGCGATCTTGAATAAGAGATTCCCACTCAGGTTTCCATCGCCGCAAATAGACTTCTTTGTAAACACGCTCAATTATGGCATTTTTTGT
>Ga0209425_10003517_pt1 | contig 16570 bp, 16 predicted proteins | sample COG_05_FD_184749 | JGI IMG/M metagenome (GOLD analysis project Ga0209425, IMG submission 184749) | Pelagic Microbial community sample from North Sea - COGITO 998_met_05 (SPAdes) (version 2) | ecosystem: Environmental > Aquatic > Marine > Neritic zone/Coastal water | place: Helgoland, sampling...
CAGCTTGTGTACACACATCTCTTTTTTCTGGTTCACTAGTTGAACACAATCTTTTAAATCCTCCAGCTAATATTCTAATACAGAATAACGCTGCCGTAATTATGACAAGATTACTTAATTCATTATTGTTATTATTGTTTAATTTTTCTGTTATTTCTTTTGCATTTTCGTTGATTGGGCATTGCTTTGATTATTTATTATTAAAATACGAATCTTAACTGTCCAAAATATTGTAGCCACATCAGTTAGATTTGTAGAGATTAACCAGTGCCATATTAATATTTAAAGTTATTAATTGGCTCGCCATCGTTTAAAATTTCTAGATATTTTTTATAAACAAATATTTTGTGACGTTCTTTTTTAGTAACTTCCTCAACAATTCCCAGATGTTCTAAATTTTCCATATTGCGGATAATTGTTGGTAGTGATATTTTGCACTCTTCCTTGATTTTGCCTGTATTGGTAATTGGGCTTTTTTGTAAATATTTATAAATTGCCAAAATTGCTGGTGTGCATTTATCGGAAGTTTCGATTAGATTTGAATCTTGGTTAAATAAGTTAATGATATTTTTTGCTGTTGCTACCGCACCATTTGAAGTTTTTTCAACTCCAGTTAAAAAGAATTTTATCCAAGATTCAAAATCTCCGGTTTCTCTAATATTTTGTAAATGATTGTAATATTCTTGTCTGTTGGCTTTAAAATAAAGACTAAGGTAAAGAGATGGTTGCTTTAAAATTCCATCATTGCAAAGCATTAAAGTTATTAAAAGTCTGCCAATTCTGCCGTTACCATCTAAAAATGGATGGATAGTTTCAAATTGCACATGAGCAATTGCCGCCCTGATCAAGATTGGCATTTTTACCTTGTCATCATGAAGGAATTTTTCAAAATTATCTAAACAATTCATTAGCTTTTCTGCTGGAGGTGGTACAAAAAGTGCATTACCCGGCCTTGACCCTCCTATCCAATTTTGCGAAGTTCTAAATTCACCAGGGTTTTTATTATTTCCTCTGGAATTATTCATTAATTTTTCGTGAGCCTCACAGATTAGCCTTAGTGATAATGGTAATTTTTCTAAACGTTCAATCGAATAATTCATGGCAGCAACATAAGAAGATACTTCTGTCACATCATCGAATAAATTATTGGAGGATTGTCCATTATTTTCAAAAAGAAGTAGGTCAGAAAGAGAGGATTGAGTTCCTTCAATTTGCGAAGATAAAACCGCTTCTTTTCTAACATACATATAAAGAAATAAAGCTGGATCTGGCAAAACTAGACTAATTCCATCTAAACGACCAAGAGCGGTATTTGCCTTGTCTAGCAAAGGATAAATTTCACTCAAATCAATTGGCGGCTCTGGTGGTAACTTACTTGGAATATAGCTATTAAAAGACTCGCCACTAACTATGGAGCTTTTAACATATTTGCCGATTCTATCTTTTTTTGATGAGGTGCTTTGATTTTGCATATTATTTTAAATAAAGAATTTACCTTAAGACATTACTTAAAGACATTTTAACTAACGTCTATGAAAGTTGCAAGATATTAAGTAAAGAAAAGTTGATATTTCATTAGTTACTACAAATTCAGTAATACTCTTTTAACTTAAGAATTAATGTTAGAAAAATTCGTAAATGCTTTTGTAATAGCGGTATTTGGCTAGTTTTATTTTCCATTTATTTTCGCCAAACCTCGCTTCAGTCGTCCTTTCCTCTCTGACAAAAATTCATAAAAATTGCTAAAATCGTGGTAAAAATTCTCTCCGTCTCTGCTTGGGTCATCCTTTTTCAAAAATGAGAATCTCCAATTTGAAATAGCTCAATTTCAAGACCAAAAAATTTAAATCTTTTGTCAGTAATCTCATTTAACCAATCTAAAGATTTTCTACGCTCTTCGGTATAAATTTTTATGCAATCCATATTATGGTTGCTGCCTCTAATCCTGATGCATAGGTAAGTAATTGACCAAGATGCTTATAGTCCTTGGAAAAAAGGGTTGGTGGAAAAGATTAATTCTATGATTCATAGAATATTCTCAAAAAATAAAGATATCACTAAGTTAACAAAAAAGAAATTACAAAAAATAGAAAATTTACTTAATAATATGCCAAGAAGAATATTAGGATACAAAACTCCTAATCAAGTCTGGAATGAAATGCTAAAATTAGCATCAAATTCTTTGGTTTAAAAATCATAGATTTTGTTCGAATTAGTACTTGAATTTAGCGTTTGGTATGAATTTTTGCCGTTGCGATATTCCATAATTTTTAATTGATTGCAAATTTCTTGTATAGATTATTTTGTAACCAATAAGAAATTACCATATTTATATCAAGATTAGCAATGAGTTAAAAATTCTTTGATTTAAAAATTGTGTGCTTTGTTCAAATTAGGGATTGAATTTAGCTCTGAATATATTTAGCTAAATTTTATAATAATTTTTTAGAGTTTGACTTTTATCTAATATTTAATTAATTTATTAGGAGTTAGTTAATTTTTTAATCCTAAAAATAATTAATTTACCTGGTTAATCTATGTTATCAATATATTATGACGTAACTATAAAATCTAATTTTTAACTAATATTTTAGATTAACACAGCCCTTTACTAAGTACCACTCTCCAAAGCAAAATTATGAAACGCCTCACAAAACCACAGCACAAAACGATCTGCGGAAAATTATTTTTACTTTTTATCGTTACATTTTTACCACTCCAATCATCAGCAGACATTAGAAAAAAAACTTTCCCATCCAAAAAAAATTCTACTATTTCAGTATATCTTGGAGGCAACTATAAGTCAGATTACAATTCTAAAGACTATATTTTAAATTTTGGCTCTCTCTATAAAGATCAACAATTTATGCATGAATTAAAACTTTACAACAAAGTGACCGAATCTCACACCAAAACAAAACCCATGAGAAAAACTAAAGAATTGTATCGGGTAGAAGTATCAAACAAAGTAATACTTAGAAAAACAAAAAATTATCTCAACCTATACAATCTATTTGAGCAAGATAAGTACGATAATTTTACTTCAAGTGAGAAATTAGTGTACAATTCTAATGAAGAGGGTTTTTATAGTAGACTTACCTCTCTGATTGGTTTGGGTAGAATTTTTAGTAAAAATTTTGAAGCAGAGTTAAATGTTGGATGGGTTCATAGTAGAGGTGAAGGGGGTGAAATGGCAATTAATCCAGCCCTGTATTTAAAAAAGAATATCAATAAAAATCTTAAAATAAGCACCAAAATATCGAGAGTGAAACAGCAAAAAATGCAGGATGATTATTTTAACTTCTCAGTAACGCAAAAAATTAATAAGGATTGGGCAATGTCAATCTATAATATATACAAAAAAACCCAATATATTTATCGGAAACAAAATTCTAAAACTAATATTAGAGAAGTTAGAAAAAGATCCCAAAGATCAATGACGTTAAATTTAAGATATTACCTCTAATTAAGTAATATTCATAATTAATAAAAGTATATATGATTTGTTCCGTTAGATATTAGGACACAAAACTCCTAATCAAGTTTGGAACGAGAATCTAAAATTAGCATTAAACTCTTTGGTTTAAAAATTATATGTTTTGCTTAAATTAGTGGTTGAATTTAGCATTAACCCATTACTTTTTATCTTAAGGTAAATTTTGGTATAACACTGACTCATGAAAGAAATTTTTATAAAAAACAGGTCTTACAAAGTAATTACTAGAAAAAGTAGTAGATCTAAAAGGATTAAAATATCTATTGATAAAAATTTAATAATATCACTAATTATTCCAAAATATCAGACCCATAAATTAGCTAAAGATTTCCTGTTGTCAAAAATTAACTGGATCGACAAATCTTTGGATAAAATTAAATCAAGAAATTTAAATTTAAAAGAAAAACAGCAAAAGATACTACTGAGTGACGAAGAGCTAAAGGAGTATTCTAAAGTTTTAATTAATAGACTTAATTTTTTAGCTAAAAAATATAATTTTACTAACGTTGGAAAGGTTACAATTAAAAATCAAAAAACATTGTGGGGTAGCTGTTCTAGCAAAAATAATATTAATTTAAATATTAACCTTATTAGGTTAAAGCAGGAATTAATAGATTATGTTATTTTACATGAATTAACTCATATTAGAATAAAAAATCATAGTAAGATTTTTTGGAAAGAATTAGAAAGGTTTGTTCCGAATGTTAAGTTAGTTGATAGAGAGTTGAAGGGGTGTGGATTTACCATAGAAAGGCTCAAAAAACCAATTTAAATTACACTAATTCACCCTCAAGAGCTGTGAGCAAATCCCGATACAATAGTAAAAATTAGCGTAGATTTCCTTCTCCTCTACCCCTTAAAAATGACATTAATCATCCATGACACCTCCACCTTCCAAAGTAGCTTGTGCAGCAGCAATTCTGGCTATTGGAACGCGATAAGGTGAGCAAGAAACATAATCTAGACCAATCTTATGAAAAAAGTTTATTGATTGGGGGTCTCCACCATGTTCTCCACAAACTCCTAACTTAATATCTTTCCTAGTTTCTTTACCGCCCTTTATGGCAATTTCAATTAATTTTCCAACTCCACTCTGATCAAGGGTAGCAAACGGATCTTTTTCAATAATATTTTGCGCCTTATAATCAGGTAAGAAGTTTCCGGCATCATCTCGAGAAATACCAAGAGTAGTTTGAGTTAAATCATTAGTACCAAAACTAAAAAACTCAGCTTCTTTAGCAATTTCATTCGCAACTAAAGCCGCCCTAGGAAGTTCAATCATAGTTCCGACTGTATAACTTAATTCACCAATAAAATTAGATCTCACCTCTTCATAAGTATTGTTAACAAGATTTTTTAAAATTTCTAATTCTTTCGGAATACAAACCAAGGGGATCATAATTTCAATTTGAGCTTCTTTACCCGTTCTTTTCTTTATGTTAAACCCAGCTTCAAAAATTGCTTTAGCTTGCATTTGGTAGATCTCAGGGTAAGAAATTCCAAGTCTACATCCTCTATGACCTAACATTGGGTTCTCTTCGTTGAGCCTAGAAATTCTTGACTCAATGTAATCTCTTGAGACATTAAGAATTTCCGCCATCTTAATAATATCCTTATCATCATGAGGTAAAAATTCATGTAAAGGAGGGTCCAGAAGGCGAATATTAACTGGCAAACCCTCCATGATTTTAAAAATTTCTTCAAAATCCCTCCTTTGCATAGGAAGTAGTTTTTCTAAAGATTGTAATCTTCCACTCTTAGTTTCAGACAAGATCATTTGACGCACAGAGTCAATACGATCTTCGTTAAAAAACATATGTTCAGTACGACACAATCCAATACCTTCAGCGCCAAACTCTCTGGCGATCTTGCAATCTTTAGCTGTTTCGGCGTTTGTTCTAATTTTTAATCTCTTAATATTATCAACCCAAGACATTATGGTTTTAAAGTCTTCCGACAATTCTGGATCAATAGTTGGGACCGTGCCTAAAATTACGTCACCGGTAGAGCCATTAATAGTAATTACCTCCCCTTCTTTAATTTTTACGTTACCAATAGTAATCTCCTTGGCTTTGTAATTAATTTCTACTTCAGAAGCGCCACAAACGCAAGGAGTTCCCATGCCCCTAGCAACAACCGCAGCGTGAGAAGTCATGCCACCCCTAGAGGTTAAAATTGCCTTGGCAATAGCCATGCCCTTAATATCTTCAGGACTAGTTTCTGACCTAACTAAAATAACATTTCCAAGTTTTGATTTATCTTCAGCATCTTTTGAGGAAAATACCACGATACCAGATGCAGCGCCTGGAGATGCAGGCAATGCTTTAGTTAAAATTTGAACATCAGCCTCCGAGTCAATTCTTGGATGCAGTAATTGATCAAGAGATTCTGGTGAAATTCTTTTTACCGCCTCCTCTTTGCTGATTAAATTTTCATCCACCATATCGACAGCTATTTTTAGGGCTGCAATAACACTTCTTTTTCCTGATCTGGTTTGAAGCATCCACAATTTGTTATTTTGAACAGTAAATTCAATATCTTGCATATCACTATAATGCAACTCTAATTTTTGATAAATATCCACCAAATCCTGATAAGGTTTTGGCATAGACTCTTCCATAGAAGGTAAGCTAGATCCAGATTTTATTCTAGCAATCTTAGTGATGTTTTGAGGGGTTCTGATGCCCGCGACTACATCTTCACCTTGGGCGTTAATTAAATATTCACCATAAAACTCTTTTTCTCCGGTTGAAGGGTTACGAGTAAAAGCCACTCCAGTAGCGCAATCCCCACCCATATTGCCAAAAACCATAGACTGAATATTAACTGCAGTACCCCATTTGGCTGGAATATCATGTAATTCACGATAAGTAATGGCCCGATCATTCATCCAAGAGGAAAAAACAGCTTCAATTCCACCCCATAACTGCTCCTTTACATCTTGAGGGAATTCTTTACCAGTTTCCTCCTTAACCTTTTCTTTAAATAAGGTGATAATCTCTTCTAAATGACTTTCTGTTAATTCATTGTCTAGAAAAACATTATATTCTAACTTTTTATCATTTAAGATTGATTCAAAATTGTAATGATCAACCCCCAAAACTACGTCAGAATACATCTGAATAAATCGACGATAAGAATCTAAGGCAAATCTTTTATTATTACTTTTTTTTGCAAGCCCAATTAATACTTGGTCATTAATACCAAGATTTAAAATAGTATCCATCATGCCAGGCATAGAAGCTCTTGCACCTGATCGAACAGAGAATAACAAAGGATTTCCATTATCGCCAAAACCAGATCCTAATTTTTTTTCAATTATACAAATCGCTTTACCGACCTGATCCTTTAATTCTGCTGAAAAATTCTTATTATTTTTGTAATAAATATCACAAACTTCTGTAGTAATGGTAAATCCAGGAGGAACTGGTAAGTCAAGATTTGACATTTCTGCTAAATTTGCACCCTTACCACCAAGAAGATTTTTCATTGAAGCATTACCTTCTGATTTTCCATCTCCAAAATTATAAACTAATTTACCTTCAGTCATTTTAATTTAATTAAGAAAAAATTTATTTAATGATTATTTACGCCAAAACCTACCTTAAAATAAGAAATATATCAGTTTAGTTTACCATCGTATAACTATAGATCCCCAAGTTAATCCAGCACCCAAGGCGTTCATAACTACTATACTACCTTTTTTTATTTTATTATTTTGCAAATAATCATCCAAAGCTAAAGGAATAGATGCTGCAGATGTATTTGCGTGCTTATCAACGGTAATTACAGACTGACCATCCTTCAATTTTAATTTTTTAGCGACAGAACTTAAAATTCTAATATTAGCCTGATGAGATATAACATAATCCACGTCATCTACAGTAAGATTAGCTAATTCTAAACTTTCTATTATTGAGTTACTCATTTTATCAACAGCATGTTTAAATACTTCCTTACCAAGCATAGTAATAATTCCTGCTTTTTGATTCAAAGAGGTGCCACCATCCGTTTCCAATATTCCTTTTAAACTACCGTCGGAATATAAGCAGGAAGATAAAATTCCAGAATCATCCTCGCTTCTAGATAGAATAACGGCGCCAGCACCATCGCCAAATAAAACGCATGTATTTCTATCTTTCCAATCTAAAATTTTTGATAAGGTTTCGGCTCCAATAACTAAAATATTCTTATATTTGCCAGATTTAATAAAATTATCAGCAATATCTAACGCATAAACAAAGCCAGAGCAGACAGCTTGCACGTCAAAAGCAAAAGCATTCTTAACTCCTAATTTTTCCTGTATTGCTACGGCTGTTGAGGGGAATGTCCTGTCGGGAGTTGTTGTTGCTACAATTATAGCGTTAATATCGGATGAATTAAGGCTAGATTTTTCTAAAGCATTTTTTGCTGCCAAATAACCTAGATCAGAAGTGAGTTCATTTTCAGCAATATGTCTTTTTTTAATACCGGTTCTGCTCTGAATCCATTCGTCAGTTGTGTTGACAATTTTTTCTAAATCAAAATTGGTAAGAATTTTTTTTGGCAAATAGGAGCCAACAGATGTAATTTTACTAATAATATTATTCATAAGATACCACTAATATCGTCAATATAATCCTTTTGCAAGTAAGAAGAGGACTCCATCTCTCTAACAATTTTATCATTAATGTTATCCTCAATTAATGAAATAGCAACATTAATGGCGTTTGCAAACGAGCTAGCATTAGCACCTCCATGACTTTTAACAACAATTCCATTCAAACCAATAAGCATGGCGCCATTATGAGTATTTGGGTCAAGATCTTTTAACACCTTCTTCAAAGCTTTACTAGCTAAAAGATACCCAATTTTAGCCATTATAGAAGATTTAAAACCTTTTTTTAAAGTGCGAGTGATTAATTTTGCAGTACCTTCGATAGATTTTAAAGATATATTTCCAGTAAAACCATCTGTCACCACTACATCCACAGTACCTTTTGTAATGTCGTCACCCTCAACATATCCATAAAAATACTCTGAAATATCACTTTCTTTTAAGAGAGTTGAGGCGCTACGAACCATATCACTACCCTTTAACTCTTCAGAACCAACATTTAAAATGCCAATTTTAGGATTTTTAATTTTATATGCAGTTTTAGCAAAAACATAGCCCATAACTGCAAATTGATATAAAATTTCTGAACTGCAATCAACATTAGCCCCCATGTCAAGCATTACAGTATTTTTACCTTTAAGATTTGGAATTGAGGTTATAATTGCTGGACGATCGATATCAGGTAAAGCTCTTAAAATAACTTTTGAAATAGCCATCAAAGCGCCAGTATTACCAGCAGAAACAACGGCATCACTATCCCCAGATTTAATAGAATTAACAGCAAGTCTCATGCTAGAATTTGCACCCTTACGAAGAGCGATAGAAGGCTTTTCATCAGCAGATATGCATCTGTCTGTGTGTATTAATTTTGACTTTTTTTTAAGAAAAGTAGTTTTGTTTAATAGTGGCAAGATCTTCCTCTCATCACCAAATATTAAAAACTCAATATCAGATCTAGATGAAGCTATTAAATTGGCACCATTAATAACAGAATCAGGCGCGTAATCGCCTCCCATAGCATCTAGTGAGATTGTTTTATTTTTAGCCACAATTTTGAATTAAATTAATAGATTATTTTTTTTTAGTCTCTACTTTTTTTTCTTCAGCCTCGTTGGTTTTAACTTCTTTTTCTTTTATTACTCTTTTGCCATTATAATAGCCACTAGGTGAAACATGGTGGGCAACCTTATCTTCGCCAGTAACAGAATCAACTGTTACATTTGGAAAGGTAAGTTTTTTTGCGCCATTTCCTGCCCTACGACTTCCTCTTTTAGATCTGGATATTTTCTGCTTTGGAACTGCCATAACTTATATTCTATATTTAATTTCAAAAAAGAAAATCATAAAACAATCTTTTAATAAATCAATATTGAATAAATTTTATATTGTAACTAATTACCCCTAATGGGGAGTCAAAATTACAAAGTAGCAAATCTAAGACTAACAATTTACATATCTCCAGCAAGTACTAAGTACCAAATCTCAACTTATCCCAATATTTCATTCTTTTAATAATTTCCCTTTCAAAACCCCTTTCATTTGGCTTGTAATATATTGGTCTTACACCCTTAGACTCCAAAACTTCTTCAGGAAAATATTCTTGCCCAGAAAAGCAATTATCAGTATCATGATCATAAATATAACCCTCCTTATAACCCATATCTTTCATCATTTTGGTTGGGGCGTTTAAAATGCATTTAGGAGGTGATTGACAATTATATTGTTTAGCATCATTTCTTGCCTCCTTATACGCTTTGTAGCAAGAATTTGACTTAGGAGCGGTGGAGCAATAAATTACAGCATTTGCTATAGCATAATCACCCTCCTGCTTACCTAAAAAATGATATGAATCTTTAGCAGCCATAGCCTGAAGTAAGGCATTTGGATCAGCCATTCCGATATCTTCACTAGCAAACCTCACAATTCTTCTGAGAATATAATTAGGATCTTCGCCGGCCTCCAACATTCTTGCTAAATAATAAAGAGAGGCATTAACGTCAGAACCTCTCATAGACTTATGTAGGGCACTAATTAAACCATAGTGATTATCATTATTTTTGTCATAAATTGCTACTTTTTTTTGTAAAATATCAGATAATTCCTTAACATCTATCTTTCTATCTAAATCTAATAAAAATAATTCTTCACATAAATTTAAAAGATATCTAGCATCTTTTGCGGCAATTTCTATTAATTTTTGCCTAGATTCCTTAGTTAGAGATAATATTTTACCATAATATTCTTCAGATCTTTTTATTACCAACTCCAAATCAGAATCTGATAAGGGTTTTAATTCTACAATCCTACATCTTGATAATAGAGCGGAATTTAATTCAAAGGAGGGATTTTCAGTTGTAGCTCCAATTAATATTATTGTTCCATCTTCAATATGCGGTAAAAATAAATCTTGTTGAGCTTTATTAAAGCGATGAATTTCATCGATAATCAGGATGCTATTTAAATTTTGTTCTTTTTTTCTTTTCGCAGCCTCATTAAAAATTTTTCTAAGATCTAATGCCGTACTGCTAGTTGCAAAGAGAGTATTTGAATGGTAATTTGGAAGTTTAGATAAAATTTTAGCAATGGAGGTTTTACCACATCCAGCCCTGCCCCACAATATAAGGGATGGTAATTTTTGTGATTTTATTATTCTGGTTAAGATAGAGTTTTGACCCAAAAGGTGAGATTGACCAACAATATCATTGATTGATTCTGGTCTTAAGATGTCAGCAAGAGGTCTGTAAGATTGTTTTTGATTGTATTTTGTGAGAGGTTCCATTTTTAATAAAATAAAATGGATTCAAAGAATTGGCGGACAGTAAGCCCGCCAATAAATGAAAATAAAATTATATATTTTCAGAAATATGTTTTACTGCAGTACCAACGGTATCAATTTTTTCAGCAGCATCATCTGGGATTTCAATACCAAATTCTTCTTCAAAAGCCATAACAAGCTCAACTTGATCTAAACTATCAGCACCTAAATCATCAACAAAAACAGCGGTTTCAACAATCTTGTCTTCTTCAACACCAAGATGATCAATTATAATTTTTTTAACTTTATCAAAAATTTCTTTATTATCAGACATGTTCTATAATTTAATTATGTTAATATTTCTTTACAACAGCATTGCTAAAGGCAACGCGACCAATTTAATTATTTGCTTTTTAAATGCAATAGATAAAAAAAATTTTTATTTACTAGTTCTTTCGACGTAAGTTAGATCTTCCATTTTAATAATAATTCTATCTTCTGCGGTAACAAATTGTGGAACCATAATTTTAACACCATTATCTAAAATAGCTGGCTTAAAAGAGGAGGTAACAGTCTGCCCCTTAACAACACCCTCAGTTTCAGAAATTGACATAGTAATGTGATCCGGAAGCTTTATATTAATAGGGTTATCATTACAATATTCAACAGTAATTTCCATACCATCTTGTAAAAATGGTAACTGATTTTGAAGTAAGTTTTTATCGAAATTAAAAGAGTCAAAACTCTTCATATCCATAGCCACTAAATCACTAGCATCCATATATTGATATTGAAATTTTTTACTCTCTAAATGAGCTTTATTTATGTTTTCAGTAGAAATAAATCTAATATTATTTTTGGTACCATTAATAATGTCTTTCATTTCAACTTGAACATAAGCCCCGCCCTTACCCGGCTTAACATGATTTCTTTTTAGAACTTGCCAAAGATTATTTTGATACTCAATGACATTACCAACTCGAATAGAATTTGCATTTATTTTCATATTACTTAAATTTAATGGATTATATCTCGATATTACTAAATATTTTTTAAAAAACTAGCTTTAATACAAAGGTGAATTTAGATATTATACCTTAAAAATATGCAAGTTAAAACAATAAATAATGATAAAAATCTTAGGAATTGATCCAGCGCTTCGTAAAACTGGCTGGGCAATAATAGAAAAAAATAACAATTCTTTAAGTTTTATAGCTTGCGGCACCGTCAAAACTAATGATAAAAGCTCCATGTCAGATCGTTTATCAGATTTGCATTATCAATTGGCAGAAGTTATTGAAGAATATCAACCGCATGAAGCTGCTATAGAAGAAACGTTTGTTAATAATAATGCATTATCTTCTCTAAAGTTAGGACAAGCCAGAGGAGCAATAATTGTTACTTGCGCTATATTTGATCTTAAGATATCAGAATATGCCTCTACAACCATTAAAAAAACAATTTCTGGCGTTGGTAGGGCAGATAAAAATCAAGTCGCCACGATGGTAAAATACCTCATGCCAAAAGCTACATTTAATAATGCAGATGAATCTGATGCAATTGCTATTGCCATTTGTCACAATAATCATTTGAGGTAAGTAGAAAAATTTTCCCCTCTTAACTATTTTACGAACAATTTGTACTGTGATCAACTCCCCTGATCACAGTACAAATTACCATTCCCAAAGTGACTAGATGCCTTAACTCCCCCAAGGGGGAGTCAAAATCTTTGATTTTGGTGGGGGTTGAGATTAATCAGAGCAAATCTAAGGCTGACAGTTTGTAGGATGACTAACCCCCACCAAAGTAGAAAAGCTACTTTGACTCCCCCTTTGGGGGAGTTGAAGATCACAGTACAAATTACCACTCCCAAAGTGACTCGATGTCTTACAACTCCCCCCAAGGGGGAGTCAAAATCTTTGATTTTGGTGGGGGTTGAGATTAATCAGAACAAAATTAAAGCGCCACAATATCATTTTTAATTTGACCCTTCAATGCCTCAATATCATCAAACCTCCTTTCTTCACGAATAAAATGCAAGAACCTAACTCTAACCTTCTTACCATAAATATCCTTATTAAAATTAAAAATATGAATTTCAAAAATAGCCTTATTTTCATCAGTTATAGTTGGCTTTAACCCAAAATTTAAAATTGCTGGTAAAAAACCTTCACCCTCAATGGAAATTTCAACCTTATAAACGCCATATTTTGGATAAATTTGATATTTTTTAGGTATAATATTAGCAGTTGGGTAGCCAATTTGACGAGCAATACCCCTACCCTTAATAATTAAGCCCGAAATAGAAAATTTGCGGGCTAAAATATTATTAACCTCCTTAATTTGTCCATTTTTTATAAATTTCCTAACTAAACTAGAAGAATAAGTCTTATTATCAAATTTTTGTTCAGAAATCTGTTCAAATTTAAAATTTAATTTTTTGGATTCATCTTCTAAAAATTTTATATTTCCTTTTCTATCCTTGCCAAAACAAAAATCATAACCAACTAAAATATACTTCATATTGATATTCTTTAGCAAAATATCTCGAAGAAAATTATCAGCAGGAAGGTTTATAAGATCCTTATTAAAATGAATAATAAAAAGAAAATCAATCAACCCTTCTAACTTTAAGATCCTAACTTTTTCAGATAAATTATAAATTCTATTTTGAGAGTCTTTGCCAAAAATTTTAGCAGGATGTGGCTCAAAAGTTAAAAGCGCAGTTTTTAAACCCCTCTCCTGTCCTGCTGATTTTAATTTTTCTAGAATTTTTTTATGACCAATATGAATCCCATCAAAATTACCGATTGTTAACGCAATATTAGGAAGTTTTTGCTGATTTTTATCGATATTTCTGATAATTTTCATCTATGATTCTTGGAGTATTTTTAAGTAATTTAAACATACTATAGTAAAATAATCAAAGATTATTTTTGTAAATTTTAAATAGTAATAACACCCCCCACTTACAATACATTGTGTAGTACAATATTTTAATCTTCTAGTTGCCAAAAAAACAACTGATTCAATATTACGAAAGGGAAAGTAGAAAAATTACTTCGACAAAAAATCTCCTTGATTGCTTTTTACCTTAGGGGGAGTTTTAAAAACTGAGTATGTTACTTAATTAATTTTACCTCCCTTTTACCGTCCTGCATCTCAATAAAAATATTATCTTTATTTTCTAAATCAGAAATATATTTAACAAACCCCTTATCATCAGAAAGCAAAGCATAACCTCTTTTTAAAACATTCTTATAATCACAATTTACCAATAATTTGCCAGCGATATCTAATTGATTTTCAGAATCTCTGATATTTTCCTTTACTTTTTGTGATATTATTTCAAAAATTCCTTCTAAATTATTATTAATCTCAGTAATCCTTAGATCAAAATCCCTAAAAGCAGTTTCAATAAAATTTACCCTCCTCTCTTCTCTTTGAATATTATTTTGTAAATTTAAATTTAAAAAAGATCCGAAATCATTGATTTTAACACGTAATTTATCAAGATAATCGGTGGGATTAGTTAAAAAACGATCAATTCTGTCTAAATCCTGCTCTTTTCTCTCGATAAAATCTCTAATTTGATTTTTTAATCTTAAATCTAATTTTTCTAACGTATATTTTAATTCTGACAAAATAGGGGTTGCAATTTCAGCAGCTGCAGTTGGAGTTGGTGCGCGTAAATCACTAACATAATCAACCAAAGAGGTATCTGTTTCGTGACCAATTGCTGAAATTATTGGAACTTGAGCAGTAAAAACCGCCTCAATTAACCCTTCCTCACTAAAGGGTAATAAATCTTCAAAAGAACCTCCTCCACGGGCAATAATTATTAAATCTACCTTATCTTCTCTATTTTCAAAATATTTTATGGCATTAATTATCTCTAAATGTGCCTTGTCACCTTGAACAGCAACGGGGTAAAGAGAGATTTTGGTTGGAAAACGATCTTCAATTCTGTGTAAAATATCATGAATAACGGCGCCAGTTTTGGAAGTAATAACAGCAATTTCTTTTGGCCAAAAAGGTAATGGTTTTTTATGCCTATCATCAAAATATCCAAGTTTTAGAAATTTTTGTCGCCTTTTCTCAATGATTTCCATTAACACTCCAGTCCCTGCAATCTCTAATTTTTCAACAATAATTTGATAATTACTACGACCAGCGTAAGTTGTAATGCGACCATAGGCAAAAACTTCCAAACCATCTTCAGCTTCAAAATTAATAGAAGATGCCACCCCACGAAATAAAACAGCAGAAATTAAGGAGTTAGAATCCTTTAGAGAAAAATATAAATGCCCAGAACTAGCTCTTTTAAAACCAGAGATTTCTCCCTTAATTTTAACATAACCGATTTGGTCTTCAATTAAAAATTTAATTGCCTTTGATACTTCTGAAACCGTGTATTCTTTTATCATTGTCTATTTACATTACTTTTACTGTGTAACTCAGTGGATAATGCTACTTAGAGTCTTTTTAGTTATATCTTTTATAGAAATCTCTTCAACACCTTCTCCTTGATAAATTTGGATCTTCAATTGTTTAGGGTTAGCATCTATTTTTATAAATAGATATTAGTCGTCTATATTTTATATTTAAATTCATTGTAAACCAGTTTACTTTGCTCTATTATGTCATAAAGCTAAACTAATGTAAAGAATTTATAGTGGAGAATATTAATATTAAGAAATTGGCAAATAAATATAATATTATTGCCAAAAAATCCTTAGGTCAGAATTTTATTTTTGACCTTAATTTGACTGATAAAATTGCTCGGCAAGCCAATATTAATAAGGATGACAATATTATTGAGATAGGATCTGGCGCCGGCTCTTTAACTTTTTCTATTTTAAAACAAAATCCAAAAACTCTTACAATTATTGAAAAGGATCATCGTTGCATCGCTCTTTTAGAAAAATTAAAGAGTTATTTTGAGGATAAAATTACAACTGAAATTAAAATTATTGAAGATGATTTTTTGGAGATGGATTTAAAGCCAATTTTAGAGAAGAAATGTAAAATAATTTCTAATTTACCTTATAATATCGCTACAAAGATATTATTTTTATTGCTGGAATATCGTCAAAATATTGATTCGATGATTTTAATGTTTCAAAAGGAGGTTTGTCAAAGGATAGTGGCTAGTAATAATAATAAAAAATATGGTAGAGTTGCTGTTATGGTTAATTTTTTATGTTTTACTAAATATTTATTTGATATTGGGGCTGAAAATTTCACCCCTGCCCCAAGGGTCGAGTCTGGCTTAGTGTTAATTGAACCTAGGGATAGGCCAATTTTTGATATTGATCTGAAAATGCTTGAGAAGGTTGCAGGAGTGGCTTTTAACCAGAGAAGGAAAATGCTTAGATCTAGTTTAAAGTCATTATCTGGATATTCTGAGGAATGGGCTCAAAATTCTGGTGTTGATTTTAGCTTGAGAGCTGAGAATTTAAGTTTGGAGGATTTTGCCAATTTGGTTAGGAGTTTGGAGTTGCTTAAGTAAGGAAAAAATAGGGGACTTTTGGATGGAGAGGTTGGAGAATGTTGAGATTTACAACTCCCCCTTAGGGGGAGTTAAGGCTTCGGAGAATGTTGAGATTTACAACTCCCCCTAAGGGGGAGTCGAGGAACGAAGTGACTCGGTGGGGGTTGAGACACTAAAGTAAATTTAAAGCTAATAGTTTTGCGCTATAATTGACCCCCACTTGCTAGA
>Ga0209425_10003540_pt1 | contig 16498 bp, 12 predicted proteins | sample COG_05_FD_184749 | JGI IMG/M metagenome (GOLD analysis project Ga0209425, IMG submission 184749) | Pelagic Microbial community sample from North Sea - COGITO 998_met_05 (SPAdes) (version 2) | ecosystem: Environmental > Aquatic > Marine > Neritic zone/Coastal water | place: Helgoland, sampling...
TGCAAAAGAGCTACAAAGAATTTTAAAAGATGATGGTATTGCATGGTTTCTTACTCCAAATGAAGGTTTAGAGCAACGAAATGAAACTGATGTTTTTACTAACACGTTTGAGGAATGGAAAAAAATTTTTGAAGAGAGAAATTTTAAAGTAAAAAAATTCAGTCCACATGAAATGATGGCACTTCGTGGAAAATTGGGTAAATTCAAATTCTATTCTTGGCCAAAATTTTTACAAAATATTATTAAAAAAGTTGCATATGATTATTCAAATAGAAAAATGAAAGATGCATCATTTATTCTAACTAAGAATTAATTGATTGGTATTCATCAATTATTGATTCCACAACATTTTTCCAATCAAATTTTTGAACCATTTGATTTGAATTTTTGCCCATTTGATTTCTTAAATCATCATTTTTTAATATATGAATGATCTTTTGTGCTAATTCTTTGGAATTTTCAATTACATATCCATTAATTTCATCTTTCAAAATTTCATCTGGGAGTGTCCCTTTTATAGCTAAAATTGGTAAAGATGATGCCATATATTCTAGAACTTTGATTGGTAGTGCCCCTTTTGTAACATCCGTACTTCTTAATGGTCCTATTCCAATAGAGCTTTTTGCCAGAAATTGAGGGATCTCTTCACGTTTAACCCATCCTTTAAAAATAATATTTTTTGAAAGATTATTTTCTTTTACAAATTCTTGCAATTTTATCATTTCTGGCCCATCACCCAATAATAGAAATTCAACATCATTAATTTCATCAATAACTTCTGACACACAATTTAACAAAACATCTATTCCTCTATGATGATACATTGCACCAGAAAAAATCACTCTTTTATTATTTTCTCTAGAATTATAAAATTTTTCTAAATCGGTTCCATTTGTTACAATAGAGATTCTATTATCTGCTACACTGTAATATTCATTAACTATTTTTTTTGTAAAATCATTCATTACCAATACTTTATCTGCATTTTGTAAAGTTTTTGAATTATACATTTTTTCAATTTTTCTTTGAATTTTTTTTATTCCTTTAGCTTTTTCATAAATTGCATCATCAACTTTTATTAAAACTGGTTTTTGTAGTTCTTTTCCACAAGCTACTGCTGCTTTTGGAACTAAATGAAAAGGATGAAAAATTGATAAAATAAAATCATAATTGTTTTGTTTTCCTAACTCAATACCTTTCTTTCTCATATTATTGTGACATCTTCTAGCTGCAATTTTTAAATTTGATTTTGATGGTGTTGAAACTTTTTCTATAGATATTTTTTCATTTAATTGAGGTTCATATTTTTCACCTTTCCATTCTAAATCTGGTGTTAAAATAGTTATATCATGTCCAAGTTCTGCAAATTTATTTGCTAATTCAACAATTACTACAACCCCTCCTCCGCTTATTGGTGGAAAATGAAATACCATAAAGAGAATTTGCACTGTGTTTATCCTTTTAAAGAAGCACAAAAATGTTATGGTAAGTTGACAAATTCCTTTGAGAAAATTCAAAATTGGTTAATGACATCAGGACTTTTTGTTTCAGATGTAAATGATAAAAATTGTGGTGGTGTTCACTCTTTTTATGATGAAAAAAATAATCAATATGGATTTCTTTATCCAGAAATAACTGGTTATTTCATTAGCTGTTTAAGATTTTTAAATAATCAACAGTCTAAAGAAATATTTTTACAATACGCAAAATATTCTTCTGATTGGTTAATCGAAATTTATGAAGAATATGGTTCAATAATTCAAGGTATAAATTCTAACTCTAAAAATAATTTTTCTTATTCTTTTGATTCAGCTATTTGTGCAAAAGGATTATTGGATTGTTATGAATTGAATAATCAAAAAAAATATTTAGATTATGCAGAAAGAATTATGACTGATTTAACAAATGAGGCTATAAGTTCTGATGGTTCTGTAAAACCTTTCAAAGATATTTCTACAAATAAATATCAAGAAAGTAATCAAGTTTGGTACAAGCAAGAGGGATGTTTGCATATTAAAACAGCAATACCTTTTTTTCAATTGTATAAAATAACTAATGATGAAAAACAATTAAAAATTGGATCTAAAATTTGTAAAAAAATTGATGCTTATCAAAATTCTGATGGATCAATCAAATTACATGTTAATTCAAAAATTATTAATCTTCATACATTGTGTTATGCCTTAGAAGGATTGCTATATGCTTTCTATGTTACTAATAATGAAGAATATCATAATAGATGTGAACGAGCTGTAGATTGGTGTTTGAACCAAATAAATGATGATGGTAGTATTTCATTATGGTTTAATTCAAAATATAATAGTAAAGCCGCATATCCAATATCTCAACTCATTCGTATATTGATTTTATTAGATAAAATTAATGCTAATTCCAAGTATAAACCTCAAACCAAAATTCTATATGAATTCCTCAAGACATTGCATGGATTAAATTCTGATCCTAAAATTGATGGTGGTTTTTATGAAGAATACTACAAATCTCTTTTTGGTTGGAAAAAAAGAATGAGATTAAATTCATGGACAACAATGTTTGCGTTACAAGGAATAAACTGGTTAGAAAATTATGAACATATTACATTTGAAAACGCAATTAAATACATCTATTAGAAATTTTTATTCACCTAAAAATTCTAGAATTGTTTTAGGATTAGATTGCTTCAAAATTTTGTGTTGACAATCATAAATTAAAGGAATTTCTCCCTGCTTGTAAATCTCTAGTATTCTCTCTTTAACATTATCGTGATGTTGTACAATACATAAACATGAAATTTCTTTTAGGTTTTCATCGTTTAGATTATCTATTTTTTCAAAATTCAATTCATTGAGATCATTTTCTATTAAATATTTTTTAACTGATTCATTCTTGAAATAAGGATCATATCCAAACACCTTAAATTTTTTCTTTTTTAAATCTGAAATAATTTTAAAACTAGCAGAATCTCTCATGTCTTCTACATTTGGTTTATATGATAAACCACACACAATAACTGATTTTTCTAAACTTTTTTGAGATAAAGATTTTTCAATACTACTTGCAATATAATTTGGCATTTCTAAATTAATTTTCAAAGCATTTTCAATTGTTGCAAAATTTGATTGATATTTTTTAGCTGATTCTAACAAAAATCTTGGATCTTTGGGTATACAATGCCCTCCTGCCCCAGCTCCAGGATAATGTGGCATAAATCCAAATGGTTTTGTTGCTGCTGCATCTATCACATCTTTTACGTTAATTTTTAATTTATCACATAACATTGCAAGCTCATTTACTAATGAAATATTTACAAGTCTAAATGCATTTTCAAATGATTTAACAACTTCTGCAATTTTTGGTGAATTCACACGAATTAAATTTGCACCATTAACAAATTTGTAAACTTCTTTTGCAATAAGAAAACTTTGATCGTCTGAACAATAAATTACTCTTGGTATATTTTCTATTCCCCATTCTTTATTGGCTGGATCTATTCTCTCTGGACAAAAACATAACCCATAATCAACTCCAATTTTAAATCCTTTAGACTCAATTAAATTAATTATTTTTTCAGTTGTTCCTACTTCTACACTGCTTTCTAAAATTATCACATCACCAGATTTTGATGTATTTAGAAATGATTCAGTTGCTGCTTTTACATATATATCTGATTTTATTTTTTCATTTGGAATTGGAGTTGGAACACATATTATTCCAATTTTTGTATTATCGCTTTTTATTGGAGAATTATAAATTTCTAATTTTTTATTATTTCTCGATTCAATAAATTCTTTTTTTAAATTTAATTCAGAATCTAGTAATTCATTTTTTTTAAGTCGTTGAATTCTATCATTATTTACATCAATTCCATGAATTGTAATGCCTTCTTTGGCTAATTTTACTGACAAAGGAAATCCTACATAGCCTAAACCATAAATTTCTACAACAATTTTTTGTTTTTTTAAATTATCAAGAGTTTTTTTTAATTGCACCAAACATCAATCCAATTTATTCATTCTTAACTTTTTATAAACTTGTAATTCTGCTAATTCCATTTTTTCTCCATTGATTTTTTTAATCGTTTCAAGTGATTTTCTTTTTAATTCTTTTCTTAAATAATTGTTTGAAAGAATTTGTTCAAATGTTTTTCTGAAGATATCTGCTTTATTTTCTACAAAATATACTGATTCATCAATAATTTCTGAATAATTTTTGTCATGTTCTGACATTACTATGGGAAGTCCACATGCCATAGCCTCTAAAACAGGAATTGGAATTCCTCCTAAATTCTCCATTGGTTGAGCGTAAATATCTGAAGATGTATAATATTCGGCCAGTTTGTGATTTGGAACAGATTTAATTATTTCAACTTTATCTCTAATTCCTTCACTTTTAATAAAATTAGTAAATTTGTAAAAATTTGGTCCATTTCCAATAATTAATAATTTAGCATCCATTTTCTTTATTGCTTCTAATAAATACATATGATTTTTTTGATCAATTAATCTGCCTACTGAAATAATTGTAGGTATTTGATTTTTAAATTTAGGAATTTTTTCTGGAAAAAAATTTTGTAAATCAACTTTATTGTAAATGACTTGAATATTTTTTCCGCCCATTTTTTTAACATATGGAACAATAAATTCATAAACACAAATAATTGAATCTGCATTTTTTAAACAATAAGTTTCAATCTTTTTTGATGTGTATGAAAGTTTTAAAAACTTAAAATATTTTCTTTCTTTTTTTAGTAATTCTCTTTGTTGATTATAATTTGTATGTACTGAAATAACAACTGGAATTCCATTTTTCTTACCTATTTTTGTTGCTAACCATCCCTGAACCAATGGATTAAACGCTCTAATTATTTGTGGATTAATTTGAGATATAATTTTTTCAATCTTTTTTTCAAATGAATGATAATTTGTAAGATTCACTTTTTGAATATTGTGAATAATTAATTTTCCTTTTCCTGCTAACTGTGATACTTTTTCTGCCTCTATTTCATCATCAAAAAGTGATATGACATGAACTTCATCAAAAAAGTTACATGGATTAAAATATCCATATTTTATTTCACCTTTTTCAAAATAATCTCTTAATGAATCATTTGGAAAAATACATATTTTTTCTTTCATCATTATTTTCTCTTGGGTTTGATTTCGCTTATTATTGCTTTGATAAGTATTTGAGTTCTATTATCAATTACATATGTTAATCCAACATATCCTATAACACTGATTATGGCATAACCTATTACTTGAGGTAAAAATATGAAAATTGATTCATTATATTCTAAAAACATTGTAATCATTACATACAATAAACTAAAAACTACAAATGTTGAAAAAAGATATTTAATTAAACTTTTAACATCTATGTTGAGAGTAAAATTCTTTTTGACTAATCTGTAGATGTATATCGTTAAAGGAATTTCTACAATCAATCCAATCATTGCCCAATATACTACTAATTCAATTTCTGCTTTTTCAGAATGTAATAGGAATAAAATTATAGCCAAACTTGCAAAATATATGCCATTTCTAATTAGCTGAAAAGTAGGATATAATATCAATTTACTAGAAATATAGTCTCTAAATGTGGCATCTTTCTTTATATCGACTTTTTCAATTCCTTGTAATGCTTGAAATAAAATTTTTCCAAATGTTGTAAGAAATGCTCGTATTGATAAAATGATTACGATAGGTTCAGCAATTTCATAGATTGGATTAAGAGCAAACAATCCTGGTTTAGCCAATACAATTGATAAACCTAAAAGTGGAAACGCAAAATAAAATAATTTAATTAAATTTTCACCAAGAAAATCTTGTTTTCCTGTTTCTATTAATTTTGGATAAAGTGCTTCTGAAAAAGACCTTGTATGATTTACTAGGAAACCAATTGTTCTAGCAGCTGTATAGTATGCAACTCCAGAAACTGAACCAGTAATAGCAGAGAATACAATTACATCAGACATTGAAATTAGTGATGGTACATTTCTAAATGATGGAACCCAAAAAAGTTTTATCCATTTTTTTACATATCCTTTTTGTATTGAATTTTGTAGCGAATGTCTAACTTTTATTCCAATAATAAGTATACTAGGAATATATGCTCCAAATGTTGCTAAAATAGCTCCTTCTAATCCCATCTGCATAAAATATACAAAAAGAAAAGCAAGAAGAATTTTTGAAACTTCAAAAGATAAAAATCCATAACTAATTACTTGTGGCTTTGAACCTAATGCTATTGATGTAAGTGAATCATTTAGAAATATCATTGGAACTAAAATTACAGCAAAAAGCAATATTCCTAATTCAGCATCTGATTCAAACGATACAAATAGTGCCACTCCAACATAAATCAGTATTCCTACTATGGAAAACATACTGCTAGAAAGAAAAACTGTTTTACCTGTTTCCTCTCCTCTGGCAATTTCCCTTGTGGCCCAATAAGTAATAGTTGGATGTATTGCAATTGCATAAATAAAAATTCCACTAATTACTCCCCATGTTCCAAATTCATTTTGTGTTAATTCTCTGGTAGTTATTAAAACAAAAATTAATCCTGTTATTATGCTGGATAGTCTAATTGCTAATGAGATTAACCCTGCATATGTGACTCTAATGTTTGACATGTTTGTTAATCATTAACACAAAATTTTTTTCTTAAAGATATTTGTAGACATTATTTTGACAAAATATCTAACATTTTCATATATAAAGTAGGTTCATTTTTTGTTTGTTTTCTATTTATAATGTCACCTTTCATTTCATGTTCTTTTGGAATCATTTTTCTAATTAAATAATATCTCAATAATATTTTAATTTCAATCTTAAAACCAAAATGTTCCTCCATCATTAATTTTACATGATTTATAATATTGCTTGCAGAACCTTCTCCTTTAAGATTTTTTTTAAAAGTTTCTAATGGATTATCCTCTGTCATTGACATAAGATCATACAAAAATGTCAAAAAGTCTAGAAATGGATTTCCCTTTTCTCTAAATAATTCCCAGTCTAAAACATAAATTTTTTTACTTTTTTCATTAATTAAAATATTTGTTATCCAAAAATCACCATGTATGGCAGTTTTAAAAATTTCATTTCCTTCAATAATTTTTCTATAATCTTCTAACCATCGATAATATTGATTAAGGTCCCCATGATTAACATATTGTAATCCTTTTTTTATGATATCAATTTCTTCTTGAATATCATTTTTCTTCATTCTACTATGTTTTGAATTATTTTGAAATTCTGCTAACCAATCAATTGCTTTTGTTACTTCATTGAGATTAAGTGGATTTAATGAATGACCAGAAAACCATTCTTCAATCCATGCTCTTTTTTGAGGATCATTCATTTTTGGATAGTTTCGCTCTAAATTTTCTAATTTTTCAGGAAAACTATTTCCATATCTCTTAATTGAAACTAATTTTTCAGGAATTCCTTTTTTATTTAATAGTACAAAAAATATTTTCATTCTTCGACTAATCATTGTATAATTTTGATAATTTGTATCACGTTCAATCCAATCTTCAAATGTTTCTTCTATGGGAATTTTTCCACAACAAAAAATAATTGAAGGTGAAAAAATTTCTAATAATTTTTGCATGAATACATAGTTGATTTTTCTAATTAGTGATAGGAATACCTGTTTTTTAAAAGAAAGATTTTGTTTTCCTACCATATTTTCTAAATTAGTAAAAAACCATTTTAGACTTAATTCATCTTTAATTTTTCCAGAAAAATAGGGTTTTTCATAAGAAGGTACAACCCAATATGATTTTGTATATAATCCATTATTTTTAAAAAGATTTTGAAAATATGAATAACTTTGCTTTACATTTTTACTTTTATTTTTTAGATTATATTTTTTGATTTGTACTGTTGAACTTAAATTCTTATCAATTCCAAAAACTATTTTTCCTTTTGAATTAATTACACGTTTTAATTCTTTTAGTAATTTATTTTGAATTTCTAATGCATTACCATTATACATTTTCAAAATTGAATTTATGATGTCATTGCCCAATACTAAGTCAAAATAATTATCTGGAAAAGGAAGCTTGAAAATATCACTCTTTCCAATAAAAATATTTTTACAATTTTTTTGATTAAATCTAATTTTTTGAAATTCTAAAAAATCATCATTTAATTCTATTGAAAAAACATTATTAAAAATATTTGAAAGACTTTCTGTTTTATTACCTAAACCACTATTAATTTCTAAACATCTTTCAGTACTCTTACCGATACAATGAAAAATTGAATCTATGCTACGATCATATTTAGTATATGTTAAACTAGTTCTAAATTCCTCATTTTCATTTACAAAATTTTCAATTGCTGAATTATAATCTGTATTTTGAATCTTTAAAATTAATTTTCTTATTTTATCATTAAATTGATTTTGTACAATTGATACTGGAAATGAACCAATTCCATTTTTAAACGAATATTTAATCTTGCAGTTATTACACAAAAAAAAATTATCTAATAAAATTAATTCGTTTTTACATTCAGGACAATAAAATGTTGAAATCATTTATGAATCTATATTATAATTTGGATTTAAGATTATGTATGTTTGTAAAAAATATCTAAAAAATTAATTTATAGAATTTTCTTTTTTGTTAAATTTTCGTTTTATTTTATTTTTGATGGCCTTAATTAAGCCTGAAAAGCCTTCATGTTTAGTAGTGAAACTGGCAACTTTTACTAGTCTTATGAATTCATTATGACGAATCCTGTATTTTGGGGAATTTGTATAACTATAGGCTCTTTTTTTCATAAATTCATCTAATATTTTTTTTAGATTACTCTCAAATTTTATTTCAAAAATAATGTTTTCAATTTTAAGTTTTGTAGAGAGATTATCTAGTCTAATCTTATAATTTAGAAATTTTGCACCGTGAATTAAACAGTGATAGATTAGAGAATAAAATTGATCTTCATTATTTGGTACATAAATTTTATTTTTAAATAAAATTTTATTTTCTAAAATATCTCTTGACCACTTTTCATCATAATATGAATCCCCTACATATCTAAAGTCAAATCTTACTTTTTTATTTTCAATAATTACAAAAGGTACATCTATTTTTTTTTCTACAACATTTAATTGATTTAACATAAATGGTAAATGTACTAAATCATCTGCTAATATATCAATATCTGGATGTTTCTCAGAAATTATATTTGGATATTCTTCAAAATTCCTAAGAATTACATAGTTTGTAGTGGAATTCAATAAATAAAAAACATCATCTATGCTATTCCATCCATCTGTTCCAAATAAATCATTTTGAATTTTTTGAATTTTTCCATCCCATTTATTACCGGTTTCATTTAACAAATCATTTGAATTTTTTCCAAAAATTAATGTTATATCATGATTTGCTTCTTTTTTATGAATTGAACCATGAATAGGAAATTCTCCTTCTAATGATTTTCTTAATTTTCTTTTTGAATCATATACATTGATATTTGTCATTTGTCTTCCTAATGATGTTTTTCTAAATTTATAGATTGGATTTGGATCAAAAAAAACTACTAGAAAAAAACTTCCTACTCCACACTGTTTCATTTTTTTTTGAGGATTTGCAAGAGTAGGGCCATAAAATCTAATTAGATTTTTTTCAAAATTTTCTTTACTCCAACTGATTTCATATACAGACAACACTTCAAAATTTTTCTTTATTTCATCTAATAAAAAATTAAATTGATCCTTTGAATTTTCCCAAATTATTATGTCATGAATTTCTTTTTCCATATTTTATCACCAATTTTTTAATTTATGAAGTAATTGGTTAAGAATCCATATATACATCAAATATTTGATTTTGACATGTCATTAAAAACCCAAATTAATACTAAATTTGACTATAAGGAATGGGATCATCTGTTAATGAAAATACCTCATTCAACAGCATTTCAAATGAGTTGTAATTATGATCCATATAAAATAGCATTTGGATCTATTCCATTGTATGTCACAGTAGAGGATTCTACTGGAAAAATCTTGGGTCAACTTTTAGCAGTTCAACATTTTCAAAACTTTACTAGGGAATCTGATTCACTTATTCAATCTTTAACATCAAAATTGAATATTGGTTCAATTATTAATTGGCATTATGGTCCTATTGTTCATGATGATGAACGTTCCGAAGAAATTGTTAAAAACATTCTTGAAGCATTAGATAAATACTGTATTGAAAATAAAGTTCTTTTAATTAAAGGCTCTTCACCAGTAGATTCCAAAACACAACATCGAAATTGTTTTACAAAATATCAATTTGAAAATATTAATTGGGATACTTGGATTACATCATTAAAACCTGAATTAAATTCAATCTATGATTCGTTACATAATAAAACAAGATATGATGTAAGAAAAGGAGAAAAGGCTAATTTAGTTTTTGAAACTGTTTCAGATAGATCAGTTTTAGATGAATGGATGGAAGTAAAATTTTTTGAAAATAAGAATAAAAAAGAATTAATAAAAAAATATGAAAAATTTAATGATTCAACTTGGGAAATTTTATACAAACCTGAATATGAAAAAATGTTTGTTGCAAGACTTGATGAACAATTAATTAGTGGAATAGCTAATAAATTATTTAATTACAATGTGGTACAACATGCTGTAGTAAATTCTGTTAAAAAAATACAAGGAGGAAGTTTTGTAACATGGAATACTATTAAATGGTCTAAAGAAAATAAATTTTTCACATATGATATGGGAGGTGCAAATCCATATCCTATATCAAATAAAGAAAAAGGTATACGTCATTTTAAATCTAAATGGAATGGAACAAAATATAATTTTGAATTAGTAACAAAACCATATAATAAAAATAAATTAAAATTATTTAGAACATTAAATTCGCCAAATTTAATTCGAGAAAAAATTTCTTCATTTTTTAAGTAATTATTTTTTTAAATTAATTATAATTTGTTCTACTAAATTGTAAGCACTAGAAATTCCTATTAACATTCCTCCTAACCTATATTGTTTATTATTATCTGTATCATTTGAAATTAAATTATTTGAATCATACTCATGAGAAAATGTATATTCATTTTCATTTGAATTAATTAAATTCACAAGTTTTTCATCATTAACTTGAATTGAATTAAATTTAGGATAAATTCTTGGAATACGAATAATTCTGTGACCGAAAATTTTTTCTGCATTTAATATATCCATTTTTTTAATTTCTTTAATCACTACATTGTAAATTTCATCATCAGTATTTTTCCATATTTTATCTGAGGGGTTACATTTTATTTCAATTGTCAAAAGACTCTTTCCTTCTGGAGCAATATTTTTACTGAGATGATTTTGTTGAGAAATCCTTGAAATTAAAAATTTTGGATCATACAAATTGATAATCCAACCATCAAAAACTTTTTCTTGATCTACAAATAGATATGTAATAATTGCATTATATGCTACTGGAGTTTTATTTGAATTTGATTTAATTTTTTCTGTTGAATTACTAAGCCAATTAATTGCTTTAGATGGTGGAACGGCAAAAACTATTCCGTCAAAAACTAATTGCAATTTTTTGTCATCTTTTTCATACGTTATAATTTTTTCATTATCTTTTCTTTCAATTGATTCAATATTTGAATCAAGAATAATTTCCACTTTATTTTTTGTAAGCTCTTCATTTAGTTTTTTAATTAAATCATTCATACCAAATCTTGGATAGCAATCAAAAAATGGACTTTTTTTTAAATTATCTTGACTACCTTTTATGTTTCGTCGTCTTTTCTTTAATTCTATTGGAGGAAATTGATTCATTACAAAATCTTTTGGTAAATTTTCTTCTTCAAAAATATTTGAATAATAATATTTAAACCAATTTTCATAAAGAAGTTTTCCATAATTCTTTTTTAGATATTCATTTCCAGATTTATATTCAGATTTAGAAAATACTAGCTTAATTTTTAAAAAAAATATTTCCAAAAAAACATTTATTCTAAAAAATCTACTTTTTTGGTTTAAAAATTCTTTAATTGTAGGAAATTTTCTTCTTACTTTATTATTAAAATAGGCTTTATGTGAATTTGCAAAATCTAGAAATGATAATAGATTTTTTTCTCCTAACATATTTTTAATTTTTTCAGTAATTACTGAGTCTTTTGGAAGAACCATATAATGAGGTCCTATATCCATTGAGAATCCATTTTCATTAATTCCTGCTGCTAATCCTCCAATTGTTTTTTGTTTTTCAATAATTGTTACATCAATATCTTTTTCTGCTAAAAGGTTAGCACATGTTAGTCCAGCAAGCCCTGCACCTATAATAACAAATTTCTTCTTCATTTTTTATTCCTCTTAAAATTATTATTTGTTAAAACATAAATTTTCATTATAATTGTGACAATTCCTAGAAGTTAATTATTATTACTATTATTTTTCATTAACTACGTTCAAATTCTATCCATAAATTTGTAGACATCTATTTTTTTAACTTTAATACTATTTTTAAAAAATATATTGTTCCAATTCATTATTTCCTTATGTTCAGAAAAGTTATAGATTTTTTTAATATCGTTGGTATGAAACATTTTTGGGGGGATTATTTTGATTCAAGATTTTTAATAGCTGATATAATTTCAAAAGAAAAAAATTCATATATTTTAGATATAGGTTGTGGTGCTGGAGTTTTATTACATCTTTCTAACTCTAAAAATAAAATTGGTATTGAAATTGAATTAAGTGCATTAAAACAAGCACAGAAATTAGATAATAGCATTAATTTTATTCAAGCTGACGCAAACCATTTACCACTTAAAAATAATTTTTGTGATTTAGTATTAACTATGCATCTATTTCCTGTCATGAAAACTGCAGGTGTTGATTGGAAAAATGCGATATCTGAAATTAATAGAATTTCTACAAAAAATTCAAATATTTTGATCACTGGTGCTAATCGTATGAGTAAGCATTTTGAACGTACTCATTCTCTTGAACATAGAAAATCATATTTAAAATATAATGAAATTATAAATGAATTACAAAAATATTTTAGTCTAGATGTTGAAGGGTATGGTCCTTATTCAAATATTTTTATGTATCCGTTTAAAATTTTATTTAAATTCCCTGATTATTTTTTAGAAAAATTCAAAATTGAAATTATTATTTTTAATCTATTAAAATCAAAGAATTTTTTGATTAATGGACGTTCGTATATTATTCATGCAAAAAATTTTTAGTTAGATATTTTCTTTTTTCTATCTTTAAAATTTTCTAAAAAATAGAATGATGTGTTGGTATTTTGAATAAATTTGATAATATACAAAACATCATATCAAAATAATGGTGATTATCCTATCTAGATTTGGTTTTAATATAATTCCAAAAATCTATTATTTCTGGAATTACTGACTATCTTTGTCAAAATAATGATATTCATTACTTAAATTATCAGTAAATTTACTAGAAATATTGATTATTCCAAAAAATTCTCTAAAAAATATTCTTACAATTAGATATAATCCTCTTGAAAAAACAGAATTTTCTGGAATTGACTCATCTTATTTTTCTTCTACAATAACTGATTCAAATGGAATTTTAATAGAAAAATTATTACAAAATTCTCTAAAAAAAATCATTCCTCCTAAAACAAAGATCATTAATGTTTCACTTAGTGGTGGTATTGATTCTACACTTACATTAGCATTAATTCGTAAAATATATCCATCTCAAAAAATCAATTGTATATGTGGGGTTTTTGAAGATGGATTTAATGAATCTGCTATTGCAGAAAAAATATCTTCACAATTTAATTCTAATTTTCAAACTGTAAAAATTGGATCCCTGTTTACTAATATGCCTGAAATAGTATCTATAACATCAAAACCCAAATGGAATACATATACCCACTTAATAGCAAAAACTGCTAAAAAATCTGGAAATTTATTAATTACTGGTGATGCTTCTGATGAAATTTTTGCTGGATATTCATTTAGATATTCAAAATTTTTAAATTTATTTCAATCAAATCAAAACTGGAAAACAAAAGTAAAAAATTACTTAGAATGTCATAATCGTGATTGGGTTCCTAGTCAAACTTCATTATTTCATCCATCTGTTAAATTTGATTGGAATGTAATTTATAATCATTTTAAACCATTTTTTCAAAATAAATTAGAACCTCTACAACAAGTAATGCTTGCTGATTTTAACGGAAAACTGCGTTATGATTTTATTCCTTTAATTAACAGTATTAGTGACAAATATAATTTACAAATTAAATCCCCATTCTTGGATCCTGAAATAATTGAAAAAGGACTACAAATTCCAATAAATCAAAAATTTAATCAAAAAACCAAAAAAGGTAAATTAATTCTTAGAAAAATTGCTGATAGATATAAAATTCCTTATCTAGATGATAAACAAGGTTTCTCTCCAGGTTTAATCGAAGATTGGTTCAATAATGGTCGTGATATTTGCCAAAATATTTTAAAAGATAAAAAATCTTATATTTATTCTAAAAAAATAATTGATTTTAATTGGGTTACTAAGGCAATGGAAAAAATTGATAATGACGGTGATATTAGATACTTACATAGAATAACATCTATTTTGGCTTTAGAAATTTGGTTTAAAGTATCTGTCTACAAAGATGTTAAAACTTCACAAAAATTATGATGATAAATTACTTTTTAATTCATTTAGGATAGATTTTGTATCAAGTCCTTTTTCAAATGAATTATATACTAATTCAATTTGATCTGAAATTTTTTTTGTTGAATGATATTTTTTAAACCATGTATTGAGTTCTTTTCCTATTCTCATTCTTTCATTTTTATCTTTTAATTGTAATAATCCCTCAAAAATTTCTGATGGACTTTTTGCAGAGATTAATGGTGGTATAGAACCATATGATTTTTTATGCACTTCTTTATCAATATATGTTATCAATGGTTTTTCATAGATCATACTTTCTAATGCAATTGATCCCATTGAACCTATGGTAAATTGATCCGCAACAATATCTGAATTAATATAAAATTTTGCCATTTCTGTTTTATTTAGTGGACCTGTTACAAACTCGGTATGATTTTCAAGATCTAATTCTTTAATTATTTTATGTGTTTTTTTAGAATCAATTCCTCTGTCAACAATTACTAGATGGGTATTTGGAAATTGTTTAATAAATTTCTGAAATCCCTCAAATAAAATTTGATTTTTCTTTAGTCTAAAATCTAAATTTGTAGGATGAAAAATTGTTAGTTTTTCATTTTCTTTTCTTCTTTCATATTTTGGCCAATTTTTATCATCCCAAATGATTGGTATGAAGAATCCTTTCTGATTTAAAATTTTTTTATTAACGTTCCAAAAATCTGGCTGATTATAAATAATTAATTTTGTTTTTTTATAAGATCTATTTAATAAATAACCTCTGATTGTTTTTGAATTACTTAATTCTCTAAAGTCTGAACCTTGTGTATTTACTACAAATGGTTTTCCGCAAAACTGTGCAAAAATTGAAAATTCAACCCAAGAATGAATTAAATCATATTTTCTCATTAATTTAATAATTTGTAACTTCCAACTAGATTTTTTTTTATTAAAAAATTTTATCCATTCTGGATAATTATTTTTTAGTTCTGGTTCCAGATAAGCAGGATCAGTTGTAATGTGTGAATTCTCTTCCGCTAGTAAATCAACATGATATCCTTTTTTCCTAAGTTCTTTTGCGGTAATGTACCCTTGATTAACCATATTTCCAGCAATTAAAATTTTAAAATTCTTCATCATATTTTATTTCCTTATAGTATCTGTTTAATCATTAATCCGTCCGTAAAAATTCCTTTACCTACTAATCAAGATGATTTTTTAAAAACTATGAATGGGTATATTGCTAAAATATCTATTCCCTCATTAATTAATAACTTTAGTGCATCTTTTGGATTAAGTACGATTGGTTCTTCATGTAAATTAAAACTGGTATTGATTAGTGTGGGGATGTTTGTAATCTTATGGTATTCTTTTAGGATATTTGATAAAATTGGATTTGATTTCTTGGAAATAATTTGAGGTCTTGCTGTATTGTCTATGTGAACAACTGCAGGTGATTTATTTTTCATTTCTTTTGTACAAAAGAAGCATGATGTCATATAATATGATGATACCGAATTTTTATTCCAATTTTTGTAACATTTTGATGCATATTCTTCTAATGTAATTGGAGCAAATGGCATAAATTCAGTTCTTGATAATCTTTTATTGAGTGTTATATTGATTTTTTTATCTGTAGATCTTACGATAATACTTCTATTTCCTAAGGCTCTTGGACCATATTCCATTTTTCCTTGAAAGAACCCTATAACATTCCCATTATCAATTAATTCTGCTACCTTTTTTGAAAAATTCTTTGGTTTGATGTATGGTAATTTTGATTTCCTTATTTGTTTTTCACATTCTAATTGAGAAAATTTTGGCCCTAAATATGCATCATGTATTGGTAATACCTGTTCAT
>Ga0209425_10003548_pt1 | contig 16484 bp, 12 predicted proteins | sample COG_05_FD_184749 | JGI IMG/M metagenome (GOLD analysis project Ga0209425, IMG submission 184749) | Pelagic Microbial community sample from North Sea - COGITO 998_met_05 (SPAdes) (version 2) | ecosystem: Environmental > Aquatic > Marine > Neritic zone/Coastal water | place: Helgoland, sampling...
ACATCACTGGCCGCGATCGCGGCTATATCCTGCGGAGCTTCTGGCTTCGCAGCCTCGAATGACGCACTGCTCGACCTCTTGGTTAAGAAGGGTGTTTTAACTGATACTGAAGCAACTTCCGTTGCTGCTGAGCTTAAGGAAGAGAACAAGGGCGTTTCTTTCTCTACCAAGGGTAAGGAAACCGTGAAGCTTCGCTTTAATGGGCGGATGCATTATCAGTATGACAGTTTGGATATGGATGATAATGGGGCGGATCAAGCTTCCACAGATCATTTTTACTTCCGTCGTCTTCGCCTTGGTGCCAAGGCAACGCACGAAAATGGCCTCTTTGCTGAGACTGTAGTTGATTTCGCGGAAAACGACCTGTCTATCGACAAGGCGGTCGCGGGTTATGAGTTTAGTGATGCATTGACTGGTAGCTTCGGTTACCAGAAGGTACCGTTTGGCTTCCAGGAAACCACTTCGTCGTCTAAGATCAAGACTATCGAACGTTCTGCGGCCAACCGCTTCTTCGCAGATGATATCGATTTTGCCGGGCGTCACTCAGGTTTATTTGCCAAGGGTGATCTTGGAGGTGGCCTCAGCTACTCGGCGGCACTGGTAAATTCTGCTCAGGGCGAAGGTTCGAAGCTTATGGGCGCTTCGAATGCCAGTAACGACCTAGCTTACTTTGGACGTCTGCAGTGGAAGAACGATGGCCTGATTATCGGTGTTGATGGTGGGCATCAGTCGAATAACTACGTGGTGGGTATTACAGCTCCATTTGATGTCACAGCATTCACTGGTTATGTGAACTACAAGTTTGAAGGCCTTGATCTCCTCGGTGAGTACTTCTCTGGTGACCTAGGTAACCAGGGTGACGTCGATGGCTATGCGCTGCGTGCCGCTTACAAGATGGGCAAGTTCGAGCCTGTTGTCCGTTACTCTCATGTTATAGCAGATACGTTCGTAATTGATACGGACGAGTTGATTCGCCGTGCTCCCAACGGAGGGACAGTTACTGGTGGTGACAATGAAATCGATTCCTTCTACGTCGGCCTGAACTACTACCACAACAAGGCGGTTAGCTTCATGGTAGGCTATGAAATGGCAGAGACAGACAGTGACACTGGTGATGAAGTTGACGTGGACGGGGTTCGCGCACGTGTTCAGATCCTCTGGTAGTCCTTTTTCGGCCTAGAGCCGATTCATATATATCGTTTTGTTTTAAGCCCGGGGCGTGTCATGCGTTCCGGGCTTTTTGTGTAAAGTTGCAAAAAGGTTATTTCGCTCAGGTGGGGACGGACTCAGGGGATCAATTGATGCAGAAAGTTATTGGCGAACGATGAGCTGGATTAAAATTGCAGGCGGATGTTAACGCTCGCGCACCAGGTTATACTGGATCCTAAAAACGAAATTCGAAATGAAAATTCTCCGTAATTGGCATAACCCAGAAATCTGGTTTTATTGAAATAATAAAAACGACTTTGGAAGTACCGGATAATTTGTATCGTGAGGTTAAGTCGCGTGCGGCTTTAAGGCGTCGAAAAATCAAAGACTATGTGGCTGAGGGCTTGCGTTTGGCTTTGGATGCGGATGCTTCTCGTGACGGTAAAAGCTTTGGGCCCTTATCTGTTTTTGACGAAGTTCGCTCAGAACCGCTACATCCGTCGGAGGCGGTGCACCCTATGATCGAGCAAGCTGATTCAGCGCGTAAAGATCCTTGGAGGGATGAGTCTTAATGTATCAACTCTTATTGGATACCAATGCACTGATTGCGCTGAGTGACCCCATCACAAGATGTTTCAGGCAATTGAAGCGTCGCTATGACGAGGAGCCCGGGCATCGACTTGTTCGGTCGCCTGGCACGAGTATGTGCGAGGGCCGCTGCTCGATAAGGATCGGGCACGCGCCTTGCGGGTGATTGAATCCAGAATGATCGCATTGGAGCGCCGAAACGCTGAAATGGCTGCTGAGCTTTACAATGCGACTGGTCGGCGACGTGGTTCGACGGCCGATTGCTTGATCGCATCTGTGGCAATCAATACTAAGGCAGAGTTGATGACGCTAAAGATCAGCGACTTCGAATTGTTTGTGCCGTACGGACTTCTTTTGACCGATCTATCCGCAGCGTGACAGGATTATGGCAGAGTTACGTTCGCTCGAAAACGGGTGCAACTTACCGCTTGCGCTTACGCGATGGGCAGGGCAAGTTGCCCCCGTCGACTTCGGCGTGTGGGCGTTCGCTTGTTCCTTCGGGGATGAGAGGAAAGTCCGGACACCGTAGGGCAGGAATCCCTGTGAAAGCGGGGGCGCGTGAGGGCAACCGAGCGTGACGGATAGTGTCACAGAAAATAACCGCCTCGGGCTTGCCTGAGGTAAGGGTGAAAAGGGGAGGTAAGAGCTCACCGCTCCAAAGGTAACAATGGAGGCTAGATAAACCCATTCCGGTGCAAGGCAAAATAGGGAATCTGGCGGCCCGTCTATGATTCCGGGTATGTCGCATCTCGCTTCGGCGGGAACTTCACTTCGGTGGGGTAGATAAATGAACGCACAGCCAAACGCTTCGGCGGGAGGCGGACAAAATCCGGCTTACAGCACGCCGAGGTCGACACCTTTTTGAAAGAGAGCTGAGAGAAAGAGACCTGAGACCTGAGGCTTGAGGGCTGAGACCCGCGATGGGAGGGCTGTGGCAATTCTTTCTATCGGTAGCGCGACAGCGTTATTATGCCCTGGGGTACTCCGGTGGGCCCTGCGTCGTGCCAGTTGAGGTTATTGAACTTCAGTGTGGCGCGAGACGGCCAGTTCTATCCTACCATGCAGTTATAATTAAACCATGAGCCGTTTTCTGCTCTTTTCTCACTTGACAGTTCTTTTTCTAGTACGCAATTTCCCGCCTCTTAACTTTTTTATAGACATGGCTAACACTAAATCAGCACTCAAATACATCCGTAAAACGGAGACTCGCACTCTACGTAACCGTCAGGTCAAGACTCGTCTCAAGACACTTGCCAAGAAGGTTCAATCCGCTGTTGAAGCGAAAGATAAGGACGCTCTTGTTGCGATTTCAAAGGAATACATCTCAGCCCTTGATAAGGCTGGTAAGGCTGGTCTTGTCCACCACAACAAGATTGCGCGTCACAAAGCACGTTGTGCTGCGTTGATCGCTGCGTAGTTTTTACTATTTTTTCTAATATGCCCTCGGATTGCTTGTCGATCCGGGGGCATTTTGTATAGTTAGGCCAATAAGTATTATGAGTCAGGCACGTAAGCAGAATTCGATCGGGTTTCCTCCAGGTATGCTGGCGGATGCTCCCTTTCGTATGCCTGTCATCGGTGAGTCAGGTGGCTGGATCGCAGTCGAGAAGCCGACTGGGGTCGGCATGCGTGAGCATCCTTGGGATGCGGGTGTGCCGGATATGGATGCGGCGCTGAATAAGCAGCTCCAAGCTGAAAAGCCAGAGCTCGTGAAGCGCGGAGCGACCCTGTTTGGCTCAGCGTATTACCTCGATCCTGCGATTTCAGGGGTGGCGCTGTTTGCCAAAAATCGCGATAGCCTGAATGAGCTGAAAAACCTAGTGGGCTCTGCCGAACTGCGCTATCGCTTTTTCTTTGTTACCAAGGCGAGGGCTGCGGGCGGCGCGAAGGAGGTCGTTGCAGATGCGCCGTTGCTGCCGCATAATACTAAGCCAAAAATGATTCCTTCCACCGCAAAGGGGAAGAAGTCGACGACTGAGTTTACGTTATTGTCCGAATCGAGCCTAGGCTGGGCCTTGTGGGAGGCGAAAACGTCATTCCTACGCCCGCATCAAGTGCGCGCGCATGCGGCGGTGCAGGAATTGCCTGTGATGGGTGATGTCCTCTACGCTGGTCCAGAAGCGCCACTACTGAGTGAGTTGCTGCCGAATAAGCGCACTTCAGGGATCAAGTTCCCCGTGTTGGATGGATTGGCGCTGCATTTGCGTGAGGTTATCTTGCCGGCATTCAGCGAAGAGGCTGCTGCTGTTTCACTGCGAGCCGATCTCCCGCGTCATTTCCGAGTCATGCTGCAGCGCATGCAGCTGGCCCTCCCCGAAGCGGACGCCACTGAGGCCTAGCTCTGCGTTACTCAAAATCTCAGAAAACGCTTTACACTAGTGCATTTATTCGACTTTTTAGCCCTTTTCTAAAATCACACAGCACAAATATTTCCATGGGTAACCTAAAAAAGAAACGTCGTCTCAAGATGAACAACCACAAACGTCGTAAGCGTTTGAAGTCCAATCGCCATAAGAAGAAGGCTTGGTAATTGGTTGGGCGATGTTCGAGTATTTCACTCGGTCATTATTTTTCAAAGCGGCTCTCTGTTGCAGAGAGCCGCTTTTGTGTGTATGAATCACGCGCAGTCTGACTAATGTTTCGGGCATAGCTCTGATCCTGCGACTCTTGGTATGCCTGCGATGCGTGCACATATGTGATTGTTCGTGGTTGACGAAAAAGTGCCTGAGGCGACTGCCTATTTTGATTTTTATCGAAGCGTTGTGGCATTTTCTAAGGTAATGCCAGTCCTTAACTCGGTGGCTTCGCGTGCACTGGCTACGTGTATTTACGTGCTGATCTCATGGAGTCTGTTATTTAAGCATACAGTAAATAGCTTACCGTATTGTAAATATCTTTTTAATTAGCGATTTGATGGTAATGAAATGGCTTTTTATACTTGCCCGATGGCTCTACGGGTGGCTGAGTTGTACTTAGTGATATTCCCTGATTCTTTTTTCTACCTTCAGTATGCTTAAGCCAAAGACTAAAGGTCTCTTTATTGATGTCTCCGAGTTTTCCATCCTCGCGGTGAGGACTTCGGGCTATAAGCTTCCGATCGTGGTTGAGGAAGTTGCCGAATTCCGGATTGAGGCAGACTGTAGTGCTGAAGACGTACGTGCCTTTTTAGAGCAGTTCGTCGACTTTAAGGGGGCGAGTTATTTTGTTTCGCGTTGTGGCGTTTACCCGAAGGGTCGGTTTCTTCGCTATTTTGAAGCCGAAACGTCGACCAAGGCGAAAGATCCAAGTTTTCTATCTGAGGTGCTCCAGTCTGAGTTCAATGTCGATCCGGCAGTGAATAGTGTTTCGATCTTAGATGCCCGAAATGGCTCAGACTTTGATTTTGCGAGCGGGCTCTCCAAGCGGCTTGTTTTTTGCGGAGGCCCATCGGCGGCATTTCAAGAGGTGCAGGATCAGTTGTTGTCGTATGGGGTTTATCCTGAGCGCTTGGAACTGTCGACCGCCACCACACTAGGGGGCGTGTGCGATTATGCGCGGTTTAATCAACTCAATGCGCCAATTCTATACGTGGAGCTCACATCACAGACTGCGAATGTGTTTATTTTAAATCGTGGTCAGGTCGAAGTGGCGCGCCCCTTTCCGTTCGGCTTGGATAGTATTTATCCTCTCCTCCAGCGCGAGTTAGGGCTGAAGGATGAGGCATCCGCTAGAAAACTGTTTTACTCTAACACCTTCGACTTTGCAGAAATGGGGCCGAAATTGTTGCGGCGCTTGATCAAGGAGCTACAGGCGACTTCGGGCTTTTATGAAGTGCAAACTGGACTGACGATTGATCGTGTATTCCTGAGTGTGTTGCCGAAAAACCTAAGTTGGATCGCTAAAACCGTATCAGACTCTTTGGGGGTCGAGATTATGCAGCCAAATATTGAGGGCTGGTTGGAGAGTCTCAATGTGAAGCTGGCAGATGAAGTTGAGGTGGCGAATCTGGGGTCTCGGTGGCTCGGTGTATTTAGTCTTATGGGAGAATTTCACTTAAGAGAGGAAGTTGCGGAATGAGCAGACAACGCGATATACAACCCTATTGGCGCCCGGACTTTAAAATTCAGTCGACACTGCCTGATATTAAGATCGTCCGCACCGATTTTACCATTAACGCCATTGCCATCGCGCTGATGTTAATCGCCATATTCACCCTGTTGCAAAGCGAGTACCGAGCTTATACATTACACCGCTCAATTGCTAACATGGAGCAAAACATCGAAGATACGGAAGAGAATAATGATCAAAGTTTAAAGGAAAGTGAGCGCTTTCGCCAGTCTGCTCAGAGTGTGGTGGAGTTGCAGGATTTTTTCCGAGCACCCTTTACGGCGCATGAGTTACTGGCCGAGCTTACACAACTCAAGCCCACGGGTTTGATCTTTTCGCGCGTGATGCTCTCGGATGAGATTATTAAGCAGAAGGGAACAGACCAAACGGAAGCGCAGGCGCAGATGTCATATGAAATTAACATTACAGGCGATGCCCGCGGATTGAAGGTTTTGACTGAATTTAAAGCAGCGTTGCAAGCCTCGCCATCACTAAAACCAGATGGGTTTGAAGTATTTGTCGATGAAAGTATGCAGCAACGCAACGCGAAGACGGGGATTACGCCTTTTCGAATTTCGATCTCATTGACGCCAGCGGCCAGTACAAGTCCAAGCAAAGGAGGTGAGGAATGAACGTAATCATTGATAAATTGAGAGACTACCCCATCGCGGTTGTCGGTGCGTTGGTGTTTATCGTTTGTGTCGCAGTCGTCTTTGTTCGTGGTGATGTGGTTCCCGAGTTGTCGGTGCAGGAGACTGAGCTGATTGCTCGGCTTAGGACGATCAACGACAACGTCATTGACTCGAAAGACCTAGAACAAGATGCGGAGTCTTTGCTTAGTTATGTGGCTTCAATTGATGAGCGTTTATTCAATCGAAATGAGCGTTCGATCAATACCGCTTTCTTTTATTCGTATGAGGATAAGCTCGATATTATCATTTCGAATGTGAGTCAGTTGACAGACGAAGATCCGGCGTTGATTAAAGGCGGGCCGAATGAGCTATCACTGCATTCTGGAATTGTTTACGAGATTAGAGTGGATGGAACCTTTCAAGAAATTCTCGAATTTATGTATGAAATCCAGCAGGCGGACGCTCTTATGCGAATTGCCAATTTTGAGGTATATGCTTCGACGGCCGTAGGAGCGGCGCCCGGGACTCTGTCGGCGAAGTTGCATGTCGTTGTACTGGCTGAAAAGAATTAAATAAAAAACGTTATGAAAAAAACATGCTTTCTGTTATTGTTTGCCGAGCTATTCTTCGGGGCCTATGTATTTGCCGCGACTCCAGAGATTAAGCTTTCGGGGCGTAAGGACCGTGTGCTAGCGTATCAGATGCGTGAGCATGTCTTGGCTGTAGCGGAGACTCATTTAAACCAAGTGGATGAAGGCTTTGGTGCCACCATTGAAACGCTCGATAATCCATATGCCTTTAAAGAGGTGGTTGAATTCGTCCCTCGCGTGATCGAAAAGAAGCCCGACTCTACCGACGCTTCCGTGGTGTATGACGATGCTTCGATTCTTAAAGTGATCGGGCTCAACTTGGCGAAGCAAGTGAGCGGCACGCTCGCTCGTGGGACCACACATTATCTTCAACTCCAAGGCGGCGGCATGCTTAAGTCCGGCGCTAGTTTTCCCGCAAAAATACCGCAGGTCGCGGGGCGGTCATTCACCGTGACCCTTATAGATGTCAATTCCCGCGGCTACACCTTAAAAATGGGAGCTGCCAGTTTGACGCTGCCCTTCGACGCCTCTTCTCCGAGGTCTACTGGTGTAACCAAAGATTCCACTCAGTAATTTGCGCCGTCATTGCATTCATATTATATCGTTAAATTTTACTCCATCTAATTCACTCAACCCTCCTGCCTTATGAAAAAGCACAACTTTGTCTCTTTATTGCTCCTTGCGTCAATCGTCCTGTGGGCCCAAGTGGGGCTTGAAGATGATCCCGCGCTCAGCGACATTGATCTATCCGATGTGGTGATCATCGAGGATGTAGCTGAGGCATCCGACTCCGTGGATACACCCGCGCTGGGCGGCCTCGGAGATACTGCAGCAGACAAGGTTGGCGAAGTAGCTGCGGCGCAGCCGACAACTGCGGTGGCCGAGTTTGATACGGAGTTGGATGGTGTTGGCGAAGTCGTAGAGATTCTAGATGCGCCGACTGCAGGTGTCATGGTGGATGTGGAGGCACCCGAGATCATTGACGTGGCTACCACCGCGCTACCGAGCGATTCCAAGGTGGAGCTGGAATTGCCTGGTCAGGAAACCTCCGGCCCTAGTGGGGTGAAAGTGACTGAAGAGGAGACCATTTCGGTTGATTTCCCAGACGAGGAAGTTCGCACGATTCTCCGTAATGTAGCCGACCTTTTTGATTTAAATGTGGTGATTCCTGATACTCTGCAAGGACGCACCTCTGTTAAGCTTCGCAACATTACCTGGCGCCAAGTGTTTGAGGTCGCCTTAGAGCCATTGGGTTTCACGTATGTTGAAGATCGTAATATCATTCGGATTAAGAGTATCGAAGAGCTGACCACCGAACCCGTGGATACCCGCGTCTTTGTTTTGAATTATGCTACTGCCGAAGAGCTGCAAAACTCGATCGCTCCGCTGATCGATACTGCTGCCGGTGGTCGTGTGCAAGTTGACGTTCGCAGTAATGCACTGGTGATTACTGAGCGTCCGTCGCGGATGAACCAGATTCAAGAGATCATTGAAAAACTCGATAAAGCGACTGACCAAGTGATGATTGAAACGAAGTTCATCGAAGTCGAGAATACCGATCAAAAGAACATTGGAGTTAATTGGAGTTCTTTAGAGGGTTACGGTGCCTCCGCGGGGCCATTTCAGCGTGAATGGTCGCGGAATCGGGTTAGCCAAGATGATTCAATACGTAATGACACGAGTAATAATAGCTCTAATTCTAGCAGTAATAATGGCTTTAGTTTGGCGGATGGACCAATATTTGCTTCTGAGAATGATGTTTTATCTGGCAATGGCACTGACTTCACTCGCACCATGGAGAGTTTGGCCGGCACCAGTCGTTTGGACACGGCGGTGTTCTCTGCAGACGAGTTTCGAGTCGTGATTTCTGCGCTCGAGCAGAATAATGACACGGAACTAGTCGCGAATCCCACGGTGGTGACCATGAGTAATCAAGAAGCCACCATCGATATTGTAACAGAGATCCCTCAGGTGGAGTTCTCGATTGATGAACAAACAGGTGAGCAACGCGCGGATGGTTTGGCTGAGCCACTGGTATTTGGCACGCAAGTGCGGGTGACACCTCAGGTGAACGATGCGGGATTTATAAATCTATTGGTAATTCCGAGTGTATCGAATCAGATTGGCACCCAGTTCACTGATATTGGACCTCAGCCAATTATATCCAGAAGAAAAGCTGAAACAAATGTGGTGATTAAAGATGGCTACACGCTTGCGATCGGTGGATTGACTCAGAATGAAGAGGTGCTGGGAGGTACGGCAGTCCCAGTTTTGGGAAGCCTGCCTTACATCGGGCGGCTCTTTAGCAGTGAGTCTAACACAATGAGACAGAAGAACCTAATTATCTTCATCACCGCGAAAACGTTGAATCCAGATGGCAGTAGTTACCGAGATATCATCGACCCACGCGTGCTCCACCAAATGGGCGTGGTGCCAGCCGATGTGCCTGGCTACCAGCTATCGCCAGAAGATTTGAAAACGCTGCAGGACATAGAAGATTTCCGAGCGCAGACACGTCGATCCGAAGCGATGGCGGAGGGGCGCACTGAACTCAAGGCAATCGAGCGCGCGGGCAAGCAGGCCGAAAAAGATGCCAGCAAGCTAGCCGACGAAGCCGCCGCCGCGATTGCCAAGGAGCCCTCTGAGCTCGAGGCAATCGAGCGCACTGTTGAGCAGGATGAAAAAGATACCAGCAAAGTTACCGCCGCCGACGGCGCAGCCTTTGATACGTCAAGTCGCAGTAATCGCCGCCGTCGCTAATTTTAACCCGAGCAAGAGAGATTCCTTATGGATATTATACTTAGACTCAAAAAAGTCCACTGCTTCTCCCGGCCTGCTCTCCTTTCTGTATTATTGTTTTTTGCCGCTGAGATCGGCGCGCAGGCGCAGGATTACAGTATGTCCGTCGGCGACGACTTCGGTGCGGTGGTTGATGCCAATGGCAATCTGTTCGTCTGGGGCGCCATTGCGACCGAGGTTGCAGCGGGCGAAATTCAGCAAATTCTGCCGCCTGAGCAGTGGAGAGAGGTCTCGGTCAGTCGCACGCCCGCAGCATCGGCTCACGTGCTTGCGATACGCACCGACGGCACCTTGTGGGCTTGGGGCTCGAATACGCGTGGCCAGCTTGGTGATGGAACGACTACGGATCGTGTGGATCCGGTGCAAATCAGCACCGCGATCGATTGGGTCGAAATTGCCGCTGGGGAATTTCACTCGATGGCGCGTAAGAGCAACGGTTTACTTTTCGTCTGGGGCGGCAATAGTTACGGGCAGCTTGGCTTCGGCCCTATTTTTAATGATCCTGATCTGGATATTCGGACGAGTATCCAAACACCTTTTGACGCGAACCCCTATATCGCGATTGCCGCAGGCAAAGCGCACTCGCATGCGATTCGCTCGGATGGCACGCTGTGGGCATGGGGCATCGGTAATTCTGACACGAATGGCGGGATTGAGCTGGGCATATTAGTCAATGGCTTGCCCCCAATCGGGGTGATTGCTCCGACTCAAGTCGGCACGGCCGATGGATGGAGCGATCTTTTCGGTGGTTACAATGCGACCTTTGCCTTGCGCAATACCGCGACTCAAACGGGGCAGTTGTGGGTGTGGGGTAGCGGTGGGAATCTCGGCACCGGCGGTAATGGTTTAGAGAAAATACCGGCTCGGGTTGGCACGGGCGTCGACTGGGTCGATGTTTCAGTTGCATCGACTTCGAGCTCCGCGCATACGCTCGGATTGAAGGACGATGGCACGCTATACGGCTGGGGTAATAATTATCAGGGCGGTCAACTAGGGTTGCCTCTTTACGACGGGCAAGGAAGCTTCCTTTTCCCGAATATCAAAAAAGACTTGCCGACCGCACTCGAGGTGCCGGACACATTTCTCGCCATTGGTGCGGGTGAAGAGTTTTCTGCGGTCGTTGACGCTGACGGATTTCTACTGACTGCGGGTATCAATGATGTGGGCCAGTTGGCGAACGGACAAACCGACCCGTCCCTACCCGGGCAGGATTTCTTTGCGAATTCCAACCTCGGTGTTGCGGATCTCGAAGCAACCAGCCTAACCATCTCGACCCTCACTCCGGCACCGGGCGATACCGTGAATGCTTCCTTCTCACTGCAAAACAGTGGCACCGGCGAAATCTCAACACCCTTCGAATTATCCGCGGTGTTAAGTCCCACCACTTCGTTCAACAGCGCCGACGCGATTCCTCTCGATTTCGGTGGCGGAGGCGGGACGGAGCTGTTGTTTTCGGATCCGATTTCGGCCGGCGAGAGTCTGACCATTCCCTTTACCTTGGATCTGCCGGCCAGTATCGCGCAGGCGAATTACTACATCGTGGTCCGCGCGGACTCCGGTGACGTAATCGAAGAAACCAATGAGACCAATAACGACGCGGGCACCACGTCCAGTTTTGAGTTCTTCCCGGATTTGATTTTCACCGATCCCGATGGGCTTGATGTCGATCCGCTGCAAGCGGATTACGATCCGGGAGATCTCATCGAGATCGATATTGCGTTGGAAAATACGGGCGATGGTTCGATCGCCAGCGGCACTCAATTTGATGTCCGCCTCTTTTTGTCGCCGACTCAAACCACGGACGATTCCGGCTCCATCGAACTCGATTCAGAATTTACCGTGACACTGGCCGCGGATTTGGATTCAGGCGGATCGCTGGCGATCGCGTTTAGCGTGAACCTCCCCGCTGGTCTTGCGACCGGTAATTATTACTTGGGCGGGATCGTCGATGTGAATAACAGCATCACCGAGCAAACCGAACTGCTGTCCGAAACCAACGTGGTGATTCGTGAAGATGGTGAAGCCAATAATGTATTCTTCACGCCGACGGCTGAAGTGGTGGTTCTTGGTATTCCGATTCCAGAGGCGATTGATCAGCCGCTACTTACTTTCACGACATCAGGTGATGCCACCTGGTTTGGTCAAGAGAATGTGTTTACGACTGACGGCGATGCGGTTCAAAGTCCGTCCATTATTGCCGGTGAAAGTGCGGCCTTTAGCACAGTGTTTGCCGATCCTGTCTTGATTACATTTGATTGGCGCGCAGACACGAGCAGTGCCGAGAATAAATTGATTTACCGTGTTGTCGGCGGCGTGACTGGTGGCGGGGTCAATGAGATCTTCGGCGACACCAACGGATGGCTCTCGGTGCAACGCGTGGTCCCTGCCGGGGCCGAAGTCGAGTGGGAATATGTCGAGGGTGTCGATGCCGCAGGCGATGTGGTTTATGTCGATAATCTTGAGGTTTTTACTATTGATAAGCCTGAACTGGTCATCGACGGCGTGAATCTAACTGAAAGCGGTCTGATTGTAAATAGCGGCACGTATGTCCTCAAGCGCGATCAACTGAATATCAACGTCAATAGCCGCAATCAGGGAACATCCACCACGGCTTTGAGTAAGTATGCGATCTCCGTGTATCTTTCCAAGGATCGCACTTTAAATCGACCCGATGGTGTGCTCGGAACACCTGACGATATTCTTGTTCGTCAAGATATCGTCGAGGAACAATTTTTTGCAGGTAGCCCCGCGGTCAATGGTTTCTCTATCAACCTGCCGGAAAACTTGGATCCGGGTAGTTACTATGTGATCGCTTACATCGATGATTTTAGCGATGCGGACGGTGTGCTTCTTCCGGGGGCGATTGATCCCACAGGGCAGATCGACGAATACACGGCCGGCGGATTTCCAGGCGAGACGAACAATCAATTCATCACCGCCGATCCGGTGGTTGAAATCGTGGCACTGCCTGATCTCGTCGTCACTGAAGTGAATCCCGAGCCTGACTATTATTTCATCCGTGATGCCGATGGAAATCCGAACAAGCTGGATTTTGATTTCACGATCGCCAACGAAGGCCTCGCCGCTGTGAATGAGACGATTCGCGTTCGCGTGCTGCTCTCCCGCGATGTCGATCTGGACCCCGCGACTGATTATGTGGTCTTGGATTATGAATACACCGGCGGTCTGGCCGCAAATGGTTCGCCTGCCAGTGAGGTGCTGGTTAATCCCGATGCCGTGGATATCCGTGCGGATCTGGTATCGCTCGGCTATATCGGCGAGCGCTTATTCTTCGGTGTGTATATCGACGCGCTGGAAGCGGTCGAAGAGCTAGACGAAACTAACAACGGCACGATTTTTGCGGATAAAGATTTTATCTTTAGCGAAGTCTCTGTTGCGGAGGCGTTTGAGTTCATCCCCGAAGACGGCGGTGCCGGCAACAGCGTGATCCAAGATACGACTCCATCTTTTGATGGAGAACTCCCATGGGTGGGTCAAACGACGACTACGATTGACGGTGTCGATGCCGCCATGAGTCTTGATATTGGTAATCTGGAAGTGTCTGCTTTCGAAACAAGTATTTTGGCGACGACAGACACCTTTGTGACTTTCCGCTGGAAGGTGAGTAGCCAGAACGACGAGTTCGGCCGCGACGAGCTGAACTTCTATATCGACGATTTGAGCAATCCCGTCGCCAGTATTGCAGGTGAAGAGGACGGTTGGATCCGCGTGAGCCGCTTGGTTGCGGCTGGAAACCACACCTTCCGCTGGGAATACATCAAAGATGCGTTGGATTCGGCAGGCGAAGACCGCGGCTGGGTGGACGACTTCAGTTTCCAAGTGCCCAATTTGGTTGTGGACGCTGTGGCGATTGACGACTCTATAGGATATATCGCAGGCGATACGATTGATACTTGGAGCGTGACTATTCGAAATATTGGTCTGGCAGATGTGCCGCCGACTCCATCGTTTGATGTGCAAATCCGGGTTTCCGGAGATAATCTTTGGGGGAATGACGGTGATTTCGTCTTAATGACGATTGCCGATAACGACGGCTTAGCTGTGGGTGAATCCCGGACATACTCGCAAGCAACCGACGGACCTCTGACTATTCCGGCCGAAATTTCATTGGAAGCCTTTTACTACGTCGGTGCCTACGTGGATTGGGACGATGAAGAAAGTGCTACGGGTAGTATTCCCGAATCCAATGAAACCGACAACGATCGGTTTACTGGCGCGGCAGCACTCGAAATTGCCCCGTCGGTGCTCCTCAATGTTGCGATCGACGACGTGCCCGCGACGCTTACGCTGGAAGTCGGTGGCCCAGGTGGCTGGTTCGGCGTGGATGATTCACAGATCATCGGCGGTGCCTCCGATGGTGAAGATGCCGCCAAGTCCGGTCCCACCGGCTCTGGTGAAACTTCTTATTTCCAGACCGTGGTTGAAGGGCCATCGATCCTGGACTTTGATTGGAAAGTCTCTGCCACCAATGGCTCGAACTTCCTGGAGTTCTCGATCAATGGCGTCGTTCAAGATCGAATCACCGGTGAAGTCGATTGGGAGTCGAAGCAATTCTTCATTCCGGCCGGCACGCAGGAACTGCGTTGGGCTTACCGCAAGACCGGCGAGGCCGGCGAATTCGAGGATGCCGGTTGGGTCGATCTGGTGGCATTCACGTCTTTCAGCGATGCCGAACTCGTCTTGACTACGTTGAACTACACCGCCGGTGAGTATGTCTTGGATGTGGCTGGCATTGCGGGGGAACCCGATCAGTTGCTCGGCACGGAATATTTGGATATCACCGTCGAAGCCGAAAATCAGGGCGAAGATGTCACTGCGGTTAACTTCACCTCCGCAGATTTGGAAGTCCGACTGTCGCTGGACCGGACCTGGGGCAATGGAGACGACTTGGTGCTCGGTACGGTCAGTCAAGTCGAGGGCGATCTCACGTCGGGCAACTTGATCCGTTTCCTCGGGCCGATCCAACTGGGCGATTCGATTCCCGAAAATAGCTATTATCTCATGGCTAAGGTCGATTCGAACGATCTGGTGACTGAGTATGACGAGGATAACAACATCGTGATTTCAGAAAACCGGGACATTCAAGTCACGCGCTTGCCTGCCTTGCGGATCGTCAATCCTGATCCTGGCGTCATTACCGAGGCGGTCGACGGAATAAACTTCTATCTGGACCCGCGCGATGGCGCGAGTGTTGCCGTCGATGTCGATGAGGAAATGTTCCACTACACGGAGTCTCCGATGCGCCTGCGCTTTAGCGTGCAGAATGTGGGGCTGGATCGCGTCGAAGGCAGCGAGGTCTGGACGACTCAGATTAGTCTGCGTGGCGCCAAGCGTGAGGAACTGGATGCCGGGGCATTTGTCTCGGTAATTGATACATTCAATGTCACCATTGAGCTCGGCGACTTCACTGTCCAGGAGCTGATGGAAGGGCGCAGCGATGCGAAGCCTAACGGCGACATCCTGGATTTTGATCTGGATCTCGCTCTGCCAAGTGGAGCTAGATTGAATGACATCATCGATCCGGATTTCGCGATCACCGATTACCTGTGGTTGATTGAGATTAAGCTGGATTCGACCGATGTCGTTCGTGAGTCCGAGATCGTCAGAGAGGATCCGGCTCTGGTCGCCCCGACAGGGTTGCCTTGGTGGATCTTCAATCCGGGTGAGGCATTGGGGTCTGATTTCTTCGCTCCCAACACCGATCAGAATGAAGGTCTCTTCGGTATCAGCTTCCAGCCACCGATTGTCAACGAAGCGGATTGGGAATTGCTGTATGGAGTCACTGCGGATGCTGGTGGAGCGCCGGCGGATGTTGCGAACTTCTTGGCCTATGCCTTCAATCGTAACCCAGCGGACGGGGATACTACCGGAAGCCGGTTCCCTGGGACATATGGAGTGACTGATTTTGAGGGAGATGAGTATCTAAGCATCGCCTTCGATATCGTGACGCGTGCGGACGACCTGATTTACACCGTTCAGGCCGATGATAATGTCGGGTTCACTTCGCCCGAGGTCATTGTGGTGATCGATGGTCCGTATAATGAATTAACTGGGGCTACCTCGCTGACTGGCGATGGAGGTTTGTTATTGAGTGAAGGCAACGTGACTAGCGTGCTCGACCAAGGCTACTCGGCACGTGTGACGGTGAAAGACAGCCAGGATGTCACGGTTGATCCGATGCGATTCATCCGGGTTCTCGTTGATTCTGTCCCAGTCAATCCTGTCCCTGATCCTTAATCGATTTATTCAAAAGGCGCGGCTCCATTTTGGGCCGCGCTTTTTTTGTATTGTCACTTGTCGGGAGCGGTACTGATTGATGCTGAGCATAGCCTTAGCGAGCGGAAGCGCGGAGCGTGGGTAGGAGGAAATAGGGCCTTTGCGTTGTGGATAGTTTTGGAGTTTGGGCGACTCGCCCACGTTGAGCCGATGTTGATGCAAACGAGGGCGAGTCGGCCTCACTCCTTAGGTGTTTACAGTAAAGGCTAACATGCACCGCGCCTTTTGATTAAAATGTTGGTGCCGCTGGGTTGTTGCCTAAGCCGCCGCAGTGGGCGGTCTTGGTACAGCTCTATGCGTTGTAAGGTATATTCCACGTTCTAGCTGACGGCTGTGCTACCGG